>Ga0315556_1000254_pt1 | contig 31916 bp, 27 predicted proteins | sample SalMarSW160310MG_FD_202112 | JGI IMG/M metagenome (GOLD analysis project Ga0315556, IMG submission 202112) | Salt marsh sediment microbial communities from the Plum Island Ecosystem LTER, Massachusetts, United States - Salt Marsh Sediment SW1603-10 ...
CTCGTTGGCGTTCTCCACCAGCGAGGGCCACGCCCCGGCGGTCTCCCGTCCCGAAACCACCAGGACGTCGTCCCGGAGCCGGCCGACCATGTCGAAGTTCATCATCGCCCGCGTCGCGGACAGCGGGGCCTCCGGTGCCTCGAACACGTAGTGACACGAGCCGAGCAGCCCCTCTTCCTCGGCCCCGAATCCGATGAAGAGCACCGACCTCCGATCGGTACCGGCCATCCCGCCCCGATCGAGCCAGGACCGCAGTAGACGCGCCATCTCCAGCACGAGAACGGTGCCCGATGCGTTGTCGTCGGCTCCGTTGTTCGGCCCCGCGCTCCCGTCCGAGACGCCGCGGAACCCGATGTGGTCGTAATGCGCGCCGACGACCAGCCAATCGTCCGCGAGAGCGCCGTAGCCCCGGACCTCCGCGAGCACGTTGCGGGAGGAGAGGAGGGTATCGCCCCGGCGGGACACGCCCTGGAACGGCTGGATCATGCCACCCCCGGGCGCCGTGAGCCCGTACACCTGGAACTGCTCCGCCAGGTACCGGGCGGCACGGAGCTCGTCCGCCGATCCGGACGCCCTCCCGCGCATGCTGTCGTGGGCCAAGGCCTCGAGGTGGCGACGGAGGACCTCGGCGCTCGGGACCGGAGGAGGCAGTCCCCGCGTGGTGAAGGTCCACGCCGTGGTGCCCTGCATGGCGACGCCGGCGCGGGAGGTCAGCGCCGGTGTCAGGACGATCCGGTACTCCGTCCCGAAGTCCAGCGGGTCGCTGGGTGCCACGACCAGCGTCCGCGGGTCGGAGAGGGTGCGGTCAACCATCACGCTCCGGCCCGCGTTGTCGAGCCTCACGCCCGGGGACAGGCTCGACGGGTCCACGTCGGCGCTGAAACGGATCGTGAACGCGGCCAGGACCGACGCCGATGCGGTGCCCGGGGGTGGCCACGCGGCCTCGACGAGCAGGGGGCCGTCGGCGGCGGGGGGGCCGAAGAAGTCCGAGCACGCGGGTGCGGCCAGCAGAACGCCGAGGAGCACCGCGAGGCGCATGACGAGCCGTTTCATGCGAGCCGCCTGGTGGGGGGTGGGGGCAGGAGGCCTGCATTCTCATACGACGGGGCGTCGAACTGATTAGCAGGCCGCCCACGCGGGGGGATCCGGGACGGCGCGTCCACCTGCCGATTCCGCGCCAAGCGCGACTGCGCCCCCGCCTCACTCTCCCGTCGGCCGCTCCTCCGGCCAGTCGCCGTGCCGTGCCACGACCTTCCCGTCGCTGACCACCATGAGGACGTCCTGGACCACGCCGATGTCGTCCAGCGGATTGCGCTCGAGCACGATCAGGTCCGCGTCGAGCCCGGGTGCGATCCGGCCCGTGTGGTCGCTCACCTCCAGGAGGTCGGCCGCGGTGGTGGTCGCGGCCTGGAGCGCCTCCTGCGGCGTCATGCCGACGCCCACCAGCTCCAGCAGCTCGTGCGCCAGTGTCGTGGTGCTCTCCGGCCCGTATCCGGTGTCCGTGCCGGTCACGATCTTCACACCCATCTCGTGCGCCATGCGCGCCATCTCCCGCACGCGGGGGAGCATGTGGCGCCCCCTGATGTTCAGGAACGCGTCGTCGTAATCGCCGCCTGGAATCGTGAGATCGCGGACGATGGCGATCGTGGGCACGAGGTACGTGCCCCGCTCCTTCATGAGCGCGAGCGTCTCCCGGCTCAGGTACGTCCCGTGCTCGATGCTCCGCACCCCGGCGAGCACGGCCGCGCGGGCGCCCGCGTCTCCGTGGGCGTGCGCCATGACCCCGACGCCCACCCGCGCGCCCTCTTCGACGAGCGCCCGCAAGTCCTCCTGCGAGTAGACCTGCTTGCGTGGGTCGGTCGTGGGGACGCCGGCACGCTCCGTCGCGAGGACCTTCAGGAAATCGACGTGGCGGGAGAGCATGGCGCGCGCCATGGCGCGGATCGCCTCGGGCCCGTGGATCCCGTCGCGGAGGTAGCGTCCCAGCTCGGGGTGATCCTCGAACAGGCCTTCCGCGGGATCCGGCCGGACGTGATAGCCGGCGGCGACGTATTCGGGGATGTCCGAGTCACCCGCCCGCTGCAGCTCGCGCATCCCCACGTCGACGTAGTGCGATACTCCGGCGCTGCGCATCGTGGTGACGCCATACTGCAGGGCCCGGCGGGCCTGCGACATCGACCCCACGTGCACGTGCGCGTCGATGAGGCCGGGCGCCACGTACCACCCGTGCACGTCAACGACCGGCGCGCCCGCGGGGCGAGCGGCACCCGGGCCGGGCGAGACGGACTGGATGCGGCCCCCGGACACCACCAGCGTCGCGTCCTCCAGGACGGAGCCGTCGGTGACGTCCACGACGTTGGCGTGGGTGAGAACCAGGTCCTGGCCCCGGAGGGGGCTCGCGACGGCCAGGCACAGCAAGGCCGCGGGCAGGAATCGGCGCATGGGTACCTCCAGCGGTTTGGAAGACGGCGACGGCCCGGCAGACTAGCTCGCCGGGTCCGCGCGAACCAGCCGGGGGCGCCGGCGACGGACCTCCGTGGGGGCCACGCGCCCCCGTGGAATCCCTTACGGCCCGTGGGGCAAACCCCCTCCGACCACTCCGTACATACCCCGACGACGCGCAGCCGGGGCGCCGGCATATTTCAGAGCATGAACGCCCCGCCCCATCTCTCGGAGCTGAGCGGATGGCTGTCCGGCCGCACCGGCCGCCGCGCGGAGCGCCGCTTCCGCGTCCGCCGCGTGGTCCAGGTCGGCTTCGCGACGCTGTGCGTTCTCATCGGGATCCAGTTCGGACACTTCGTCGCCGCTGCCCAGGCCGGCTCCCTGCCCCTGCCCCGCCGCCCCGCCGGCGTCGAAGCGTTCCTCCCGATCAGCGGCCTCATGGGCCTCCTGGATTGGGTCTACCAGGGCACGCTCAACGCCATCCATCCGGCCGCCACCGTCCTGGTGATCGTCGCAGTCGGAACCGCGTTTCTTCTGCGGAAGTCGTTCTGCTCCTGGGTATGTCCGGTGGGCTTCCTGTCGGAGTCGCTCGCGCGCTTCGGCCGCTGGGCGTTCAGGCGCAACTTCCGTCCGTGGCGCTGGGTGGACGTGCCCCTGCGGGGCCTGAAGTACCTGTTGCTGGGCTTCTTCCTGTGGGCGATCGTGGCCATGAGCCCGCAGGCGCTGTCCGCCTTCCTGCACTCTCCGTACAACCGCGTCGCCGACGTGAAGATGGAGCTCTTCTTCACCGACCTGGGCCGCGTCGGCGTGATCGTGCTCGGCGTGCTTGGCGTCGGCTCGGTCTTCGTGCAGGGCCTCTGGTGCCGCTACCTCTGCCCCTACGGCGCGCTGCTCGGGCTCTTCTCCTGGGCGTCGCCCGTCCGGGTCCGGCGTGACGCGGACGCATGCGTGTCGTGCGGCCTGTGCGACAAGGCGTGCATGGCCCGGCTGCCCGTATCGGAGAAGAGCGTGATCCTGAGCGTCGAGTGCACGGGGTGCCTCGACTGCGTGGCCGTGTGCCCGAAGAAGGACGCGCTCACCGTCGGCGTGGGACGTCGGCGCTTCGCGCCGCTCGCCTACGCCGCGGCGGTTGTGGCCCTCGTCCTGGTCGGCTACGTGGGCGCGCGGGCCGCGGGCGCCTGGGAGAACGGGATGAGCGACGCCGAGTACGTGCAGCGCATCCGCGACGTACGCTCGCCCACATACGGGCATCCCGGGATGCAGGGCCCTGGAGAGACGACCGCCGCCTGGCGATAATCCCTGGGAGGGGTTCCGCTTCGCCGGGAGGTCGGAGTGCGCATCGCCATCCTGGGTGCGTCGGGCAACGCGGGTCGGGCCGTCGCGCGCATGCTGCGCGCGCACACGTCGCACGACCTCCTGCTGCTGGGGCGCAGCGCCCGTCGGCTGGAGCGCACCCTCTCCGAGTTGCGACGCACCGCACCCGCCGTCGTAGGTGGAACCGAAGCCGGCGCGGTCGGTCACGCCGTCCTGCCGGCTCCCGATCCCTCAGGGCTCACGCCCCTGCTCCGCGGGCAGGACCTCGTGATCGTGGCGGCCCCGCTGTCCGCGGAAATCGCCCCGTGGGTGCGTGCCACGTTGGACGCCGATTGCGACTGGTACGACCTGACCCTCTCCGTCCCCGCCAAGTGGGCGGCGCTGCGCGCCGTCGAGCCCCTCGCCGTGGAACGCGGCCGTTGTCTGGTCACGGACGGTGGCGTGCACCCCGGCCTGCCCGGCACACTGGTGCGCCTCGCCGCCGCCAGGATGCCCGCGCGCAGGGTGTGGGTCGCGATGCGGTTCGGGATCGCGTGGTGCGACCTGCATGTCTCGAGGGAGACGGTCGTCGAGTTCGCCGAGGAGATCGCGCGCTACGACCCGCGCCTTCTCCTCGATGGCGCGTGGGTGCGCGGATGGCGGTACGCGCGTCGCTTCGACTTCGGCCCGCCGGTCGGGCCGGTGGATTGCGCACCGATGTACCTGGAGGAGCTCGCGCAGGCGCGTGCCGCGCTGCCGAGCCTCAAGGAGCTCGGGTTCTTCGTGGGCGGCTTCGGTCCCGTCGTGGACTACGCGGTGATGCCGGCGGCCGGTCTGCTGACGCTCGCCGGCGCGCCGGGCAGGAGGCTCGGCACCGAGCTTCTCTCCTGGGGCCTGCGCACGTTCGGCACCACCCTGGGGCCGAGCGTCGCCCTGCTCGAGGCCGAGGGTCCCTTGGAAGAGACCCTGCGCCTTTCGCTGTCGACCGCGGACGCGTACGCGCTCACCGCCGCCCCGGTGGCCGCCCTCCTGATGCAGTGGGATGCGGCGCGGCGCCCCGGGCTCTCCTGCCAGGCCATGTTGGGCGACCCGGAGCGTCTGGTGCGGGACATGGACGACCTCGGGGTGGCGTCGCGGTACGGCTGACGCCTTCTCCTCCCCGCCCCGTTGGCGCACAGGGCGCAACCCGGTCCATAATGCGCCCATGTCGGCCGACCAGAGTGCCGGGGGCGCCTGCCCGTTCTGCGGGTTGCCGTACGCGGGCAACCCGGAGCGGTGCTCCCGGTGCGGAAAGCTCCTTCCGCCCGCGGTCGCCGACATCCGGCGACGGGGGGAAGCCGCGCGCCGCGGCCTGCACACCCGGAAGACGCAGGCCGACCTCCTCTTCCTGGTCGGGCTCCTCCTGGGCGGCCCCGCGATCACCATCTGGGGTCACGCGGTGGTCGGCGGCTTCATCGTCCTCGCGGGTGGAGCCGCCTCCGTGCTTCGGCGCTACACGGAATGGTCGACGGCGGGCACGGTCGTGGCCGGCGTCGGCGCGGCCCTCGCCGTGGCAGCCTGGGTCTTCGAGCCCGCCGGCGACGCCATCGACGAGACGCGCGCCACCGAGTCGGTGAGGGCGGCCTACGCGGAGGCGGTCGCCGCGCAGGATCCGGACATCTACGTGGAGGCGCGCGGTCCGGCGCTCGTGGCGATCTGGTTCGAGGTCCCGGACGCCCGCGCGGGCGCGTGCGGGGACTACCCCGACGCGAGGGTGCGCCAGCACCTGGCGGAGCTGGGCTTCCTGCGGGTGGTGGTGGGGGCGCGCAATCGGGCGGGAGGGCTCTGCTCCTTCCCTCCATGACGTCTCTCGCCCTCCGGGGGAGGGCCCCGACCTAGGTCTCCACGTCCGCAAGGAGGTCGGTGACCGGCCGCGGCCGCAGGCGGATCGGCAGGCGGCGCAGGTGCGCCTCAAGGAGGCGCCTCGGCGTCAGCTCCTGGTCGATGATCCGCGCCAGCTCCTCCTCCTGCTTCCACATGAACTCCAGCGCGCGCACCTCCAGGTCGAGCATCCGCCGCTCGACGGTCTCGTTGAGCGCGATCTCCAGGGCGATGGTGCGCGTGGGCCCCATCCGCCAGAGGGATTCCCTCTTGTCCGTGGAGCCCAGCGCGAACTCGCCCGCGGATCCCGCCTGCTCGATCACGTTGGCGGCGTCCGTGATCCGGTGCTCCGACGCCCCCGCGATGTTCTGGTAGGCCAGGACCCGCCGCAGCACGTTCTCGGCGACGTCGCCCCGCAGCTCGTAGACCTTCTCGGGCGTCCACGGATCGCACCGCTGGCAGGGTACGCCGACGCCCAGCCTCCCGTCCTCGCCGCGCAAGGGGTAGGCCCACCACGACAGCTCGTAGCGCAACGCGCGCAGCGTGCTGTTGCAGTAGGGGCAGGTCTCGCGCCCGTGCCAGGCCGCCCATCCGAAGCGCCGCCAGCGCAGGATGTCCGCCACGGGCGTGTCCTCCCAGTCGATCGACACGTCCCACTCCGTCAGCCCGAGGAGGTCGCCGACGTAGGCGACCGCACCGAACGTCGCGGCCGTGACCTTGGAGCGAACGCTCTCGTAGGAGGCCCTCCGCTTGCGCAGCTCCCGCCCGTAGCGCCACCAGGCCTGCTCCACGAGCGGCGCCGAGCCCACGCGAATGAGGGTGAGAGGGGCCGCGGCGAGGAGGGACACATGGGCCGTGTGGGCGATGGGCTTCGCGTGGTCGCGGGCGATGCGCTCGAGCTCGAAGAGCGCGGCCTCGCGGTGCTCCACGGGGCAGAGGTTCCAGCGGTGGCACGCCTCGCACACGGACCAGAGGCGTCCTTCCACCGGATCGTATGCGATCCGGCGCCCGTGCGGCAGATGTGCCAACTGGCCGTTCTCGGGGAACGGCTTGTGGCAGAAAAGGCAGCGTGTGAACACGTTCGCCCCCGCGGCGAGGGTCATCCCATCCCGAACCCAATCCTCCCGACCCGACCCCCCATTTGCGTCCCACGCACCGGACGGGTGAGGAGCCCTGACGGGCCCCCTCGAATGCTACCGACTGAGGTACCCGTGCGACAAGGCGGCGGATCCGCCCTGCGTCGCCTCGTACGCCGAAGCGCGAGGCCTCAGCGACCCGGTGGGTAGGCCGCGATGCACTCGATCTCCACCCTGGCCCCGAGGGCGAGCCCGCCCCCGGCCATCGCGGAGCGAGCGGGCGGTATGGTCGGGAAGAACGTCACGTACACCGAGTCCATGGCGTCGTAGTCGCCGATGTCCGCGAGGAACACCGTGCACTTCACCACGTTGTCGGGTCCCAGCCCGGCCGTGGCCAGAACGGTCCGGATGTTCTCGAACGCCTGCCGCGTCTCCGCCTCCACGCCACCGGCCACCAGCTGCGGCGGGCTCACGCCCGGGACTACACCGATCTGTCCCGAGAGGAAGAGCAGAGTACCGTTGCGGATGGCCGTACTGAACACGGGCAGGCGGGCCACGCCCTCGGGTTGGACCACCTCGCGGTAGTGCGCCTGCGACCCCGACTGCGCAGCCACCGCGGGCTGCGCGTTCTGGTCGGTGCGCCGCTCCATGGTGCAGGACGCCAGAGTCGTCAGGAGCGCGGCCGTGAGTGCCAGCCTACCGCCGGCGCCACGCCACCGGTCCCTGGTTGACGGACGTCGACGTTCGCGCGTGAGGTCCACCGGCTTCATGGGAGACTCCTGTCGGGATCGTCGTCGCGGCCCGCCGTTCGCGGGGCGATCACAAGGTGCCGACCCGCACGTCCGTGCGCTACTTTTCCGGGCCCGTTCTCTTCAGCCGCATCACCATGACTACGACGCTCCGCCGCACCATCCTCGTCCTCTCGACCCTCGCGGCTGCCCCGGCCGTCGCCCCTGCAACCGCCCAGCAGCGTATCCGGGAGATGCCCGGCTACGCTCGCTACACGAAGATGCGCGAGCAGATCCCCGCGTCCGTCGAATCCGGCGCGCTCCGCGTCACGTGGGCCGCGGATGGACGCTCGCTCGAGTACGCGAAGGGCGACCGCCTGATGCGTTACGACGTGGCGGGCGGGCAGACCACGGACGTCGGCGAGGCGCCGCAGCGGCGGGGCTATCGACGCGGCGGACCGGAGCGCGGGAGGCAATACGCCTCGGCCGTGTCGCCGGACAGCAGCATGAAGGCGTTCTACCGCGACCGGAACCTCTGGATCAGCGCTGCGGACGGTAGCGGCGAGCGGAAGGTCACCACGGACGGCTCGGCGGAGCGACGCATCAAGTACGGCACGGCGAGCTGGGTGTACGGCGAGGAGCTGGACCAGGTCACGGCCATGTGGTGGTCGCCGGACGGCAGCAAGCTGGCCTACTACCGCTTCGACGAAGGCGACGTCCGGGACTACTACCTGCAGTTTGGGCAGACGGAGATCCAGGACTCGCTGGACAGTGAGGCCTACCCGAAGTCGGGTGCGCCCAACCCGGTCGTCGACCTCTTCGTGTACGACCTCGCCAGCGGGCGGTCGACGCGCATGGACGTGCGCGAAGGGAAGCCCTTCGACGACGACGTCGTGGGTCACTACGTCTATCAGATCGCATGGACGCCCGACGGCTCCGAGATCACCTTCAATCGCACGAACCGCCGCCAGAACGTCCTCGAGTTCACCGCGTGCGAGCCGTCGTCCGGCGCGTGCCGGGTGGTGGTGCGCGAAGAGTGGCCGGAGTCCTGGGTGGAGAACCACCCGCCCATGGAATACCTGGCCGACGGCCGACGCTTCCTGTGGATCTCCGAGCGCACGGGCTTCGCCAACCTCTACCTCTACGACCTGACCGGGAAGCTGCTGCGGACGCTCACACAGCATCCCTTCGAGGTGGCCTCCGTCGAGCACGTCGACGAGAAGGCCGGGGTCGTGTGGTACACGGCCCGCGACGGCGACAACCCGATGAAGCTCCAGCTCCATCGCTTGGGACTGAACGGGAAGAACGACCGTCGTTTCACCGATCCGGCCTTCGACCACGAGGTGAGTGTGTCGCCCGACGGGAAGCACTTCGTCGACGTCGCGCAGACGCACGACACCCCACCTGTCACCCGGCTCATGGACGCCGCGGGTCGGCCGGTCGCGGACCTCGCCACGAGCGACGCGTCCCGCTTCGAGGCGCTCGGCCTGCAGAGGGTCGAGTTGTTCACGTTCAAAGCCGCCGACGGCGTCACGGACCTCTACGGCATGCTGCACAAGCCGTCCGGTTTCGACCCCGCGAAGAAGTACCCGCTACTCGTCAGCGTGTACGCGGGGCCGGCGACCAACGGGGCGAGCGAGCGCTTCACGCTGCCGAATCCCCTCACTGAGCTCGGCTTCCTGGTCGCCACGCTGGACTCGCGCAGCGCCGCTGGCCGCGGCAAGCGCTTCCTCGACGCGATCTACGAGAAGCTGGGCACGGTGGAGATCGACGACCAGGCGGCCGGCGTGCGCGCGCTCGCCGAGCGTCCGTACGTCGACGGCGGCCGCGTCGGCATCTACGGGACCTCGTACGGCGGCTATGCATCCGCGATGGCCATCCTGCGCCACCCGGACGTCTTCCGGGCCGCGTCGGCGGGCTCCCCGGTCACCGACTGGCGCAACTACGACTCGATCTACACCGAGCGCTACATGTGGCTGCCGCAGGAGAACCGCGCCGGCTACGCCGCCGGCTCAGCCATGACGTACGCGGACCGTCTCGTCGGGCGGCTCATGATCTACTACGGTACGGCGGACAACAACGTGCACCCGTCGAACTCGCTGCAGCTCATCCAGGCACTCCAGGAGGCCCGGAAGAGCTTTGACGTCCAGGTCGGCCCCGACCGCGGCCACTCGGCGCTGAACACCGAGCGCATGATGGAGTTCTTCATCGAGAGTCTGGTGCTCCAGCCGGCACCCTGAAGGAGGCCCGCGCCGCGGCCGCCTTCGCCCGGAAGGCGCAGTCGTGGGTGTGGTCGTTCACCAGCCCCACCGCCTGCATGAAGGCGTAGACGGTCGTCGGCCCGACGAAGCGCCAGCCACGCTTCTTCAGGTCCTTGGACAGCGCGACCGATTCGGGCGTGGTCGCCATCCCACTCAGCACGGCCTCCGTCAGCTCGGCCGGGCGGGAGGCCGGGTCCGGCTCGAAGCGCCACAAATACGCGGCGATCGAGCCGAGCTCGTCGGCCATCTCGCATGCCCGCAGCGCGTTGTTCAGGGTGGCCTCGATCTTCCCCCGATGGCGCACGATGCCCGCGTCCTGCAGCAGCCGCTCCACGTCGCGGCCGCCGAAGCCCGCGAGCTTCCGGTAGTCGAAGCCGGCGAAGGCACGGCGGAAGTTCTCGCGCTTGCGCAGGATCGTCAGCCACGACAGGCCGGACTGGAAGCCCTCGAGACAGAGCTTCTCGAAGAGCCGATGGTCGTCCGCCACCGGAAAGCCCCACTCCGCGTCGTGGTACCGCACGTACTCGGCAGACGCGCCCTGCACCCAGAAGCAGCGACCCGGCCCGGCCGCAGCGGTCGTCACCGGGTGTCGTCCTTCTCGGCGCGCGGTCGCTCAAGCAGCCGCTCGGTGAACTCCTGGCGCTCGGCCAGGCGGCCGACCTCTTCGTTGAGCGACTCCACCGCCCGCGCCAGCGACTCGATGCGCGCGTCCTGATCAGCGGTCTCGCCCTTCGCGAGGCGCTGTTGCATCAACTGGGCGAGTTGGCGCGAAAGCGGAAACAGCAGGATGAACCCGCCGATCATGACGAGCACGATGAGCGTGAAGATCATGCCGGCGATGGCCATGGGATCCATGGAGCGTGCTCCGGACGAGCGAAATGGGGGTGCGGGAAGCGGCCCCCCGGCGCCACAGCCCGCGTAACGCGTCGGGGTGGACACGGCCTCCCCCAGGCGACTGTCGGGAAGATACGGGAGGGCCGCGGTCGCGTCATCGCGGCGGACCGGCCGTGTTCAGGGGGACTTCGGCGAGACGCCGGCCCTGAGCGTGTCGCGCTCCTCCTCCGGCAGCATGAGGTCCTCGAGGAAGTACGCTGCCAGCTCGGCGCGCCCGGCCAGGCCGGACTTCTGGTAGACCACCACGCCGTGCTGGCGCACCGTGCGCTCGCGGCGGCCCGTCATCTCGGCGATACGCTTGTGGCTGTATCCCTTGAGAAGGAGGAGCGCCACCTCGCGCTCGGTGGGCGTCAGGTCCCATGCGCGGAACTGCGCGTCCAGCGCCGCTCCCAACCCGTCGAGCGCCCGCCGGGCACTGTCACGCCATGCGTCGCGCTCCTCCTTGCGGGCATCCAGGGCCGCGCGCGCCTCCGCCTCCGAGCGCTCCGCCTTCTTCCACCCGATCCACAGCACGGTCGCGGCGCCCATCCCGACGACCGCGGTCAGGATCTCGAGGGCCAGGTGCAGCCCGGACCACACCCCCGCCGCGTCCAGCAAGATGTTGATGCCCGCGTTGACCGCCAGCAACGCGAGCACGCCGATGAGCGCCAGGCGTGTCGCGGACCCGTGTTCCCTCTCCATCGCCCGCTCCACTGTCGTTTGCCGGATACCGGGCTCCCGGGAGGGAGAGCACCTTCAATCTCCCAGTAGGGCGCTCCGGAGACAATCGGCCGGCGCCCGCCCCGAGACCTCCCGCCCGGGCCGCCCGGCCCCCTCCGCCGCCCTCGGAGTCCATCCGTCATGCCCGAGGGACGCACCGATGACCACCCGCCGAGAAACACCGCTCATCCTGCTCCTCCTCACCGCCGCCTGTAGCCCCGGTTCGCCTCCGCCCCAGGCCGGCGGCGCGGTCGAGGCGAACGCCTCGGCCCTGCAAGCGTTCGCGTCCCTGCCGCCGATCATGGAGTCGGCCGACAACCCCGTCACCCCCGAGAAGGTCGCGCTGGGACGCATGCTCTACTACGACGCACGCGTGTCCTCGAGCGGTGACGTTTCCTGCTACGTCTGTCACCCGCTGCACGACTACGGCACCAGCCATCGCCGCACCGGCGTGGGGCACGACGGTCTGATCGGCGGACGCAACGAGCCGTCGGTGTACAACGCCGCCGGCCATGTCGCCCAGTTCTGGGACGGTCGGGCTCCCGACGTGGAGGCCCAGGCGCTGGGCCCGGTCCTGAACCCCGTCGAGATGGGCATGCCCGACGGTCAATCGGTCGAGACGATCTTGTACGGAATCCCGGGATACGTGGACCTCTTCACCGCCGCCTTCCCCGGGGAGGAGCAGCCGATCACCTTCGAGAACTTTGGGCGTGCCATCGCCGCGTTCGAGCGGGGGTTGGTCACGCCATCCCGCTGGGACGCCTTCCTCGAGGGCGACCCCACGGCGCTCAGCGACGCGGAGAAGACGGGCTTCAACGACTTCGTCGAGGCCGGTTGCAACCAGTGCCACCTCGGCGCCTACGTGGGCGGTGCGTTCTACCAGAAGGCCGGGCTGGTCAACCCCTGGTACGACACGTCCGATCAGGGCCGCGCCCAGGTCACCGGCAACGAGGCCGATGCCATGGTGTTCAAGGTCCCGTCCCTCCGGAACGTCGAGGAGACGTGGCCCTACTTCCACGACGGATCCGCTCAGCGCCTCCAGGACGCCATCGCCCTCATGGGCTGGCATCAGCTCGGCGTCGAGCTCACCCCATCCCAGGTCGAGAGCATAGCGGCCTGGCTCAGGACGCTCTCGGGCCCCGTGCCCTACGAATACATCAACGAGCCCACCCTGCCCCCGTCCCCCCCGCCCTCGCCAGGAACGGTGAACGGATCGTAACTTCCGCCTGGTCGGGGCCGGGCCTCCTCCCGGGACCGGCTGCCGCCCGCCCATGCGCCCCGCCCATCGCGGCGGGGCGTGTGGGTGCCCCGCCGACGACGCTCCCCCCTTGTGATCGGCCGCCGCGCGACCCACCCTATCGCCGCATGAAGCGGGCCGACCGGCCTGCAATCGTACCGTCCCAGCCCCCTGCCCGTGCGCGCATTCCCGGCCCCGGCCCTCGCCGCCGTGCTCCTCCTCCAAGCGTGCCTGCCCGACGCGGGCAATCGCGGGTGGGAGTGCATCGCGCCGGCCAACGCGGGGGGAGGGTGGGACCTGACATGCCGTTCCGTGGGCGAGGTCCTGCGCACGCTCGGGCTCTCCCCCGGGCTGGTGCGCACGACCAACCTCCCCGGCGCGGGCGGTGGCGTCGCCTACGCCAACGCCGTCGCACAGCGCAATGACGACCCGACCGTCCTCGTCGCGGCCAGCCCGTCCACCACGCTGCGCCTCGCTCAGGGCCAGTACGGCAGCCTGACCGAGGACGACGTCCGCTGGGTCGGCGCCATCGGCGCCGAGTACGGCGTGCTCGCGGTGGCCGAGGATGCGCCCTGGCGCGACCTCGGGGACCTGCTGGAGGCTTGGCGGGCGGATCCGGGCTCGATCGTCGTGAGCGGGGGCAGCGCCGTGGCGGGCCAGGACCACATGAAGGTGCTGCTGCTCGTGCACGCGGCGGGGATCGATCCGAAGAAGATCCGCTACGTCCCCTTCGACGGTGGAGGCGAGGCCATGACGGCGCTCCTGGGCGGCTTCGTCCAGGTCTTCTCGGGCGAAGCCTCCGAGGTCGAGGGCCAGATCGCAGCCCGACGGATGCGCGTCCTGACCGTCCTGGCGCCGGAGCACGTGGGCGGCATCCTGGCCAACGTGCCCACCGCGCACGACGCGGGTCTCGACGTGGACTGGGTCACCTGGCGTGGCTTCTACGTTCCCGCGGGCATCGGCGAGGAGCGCTACCGGCAGTGGGTCGACGTCCTGCGCCAGGTGGGCACCTCCAGGGAATGGGCGGAGGCCCGGGCACGGAACAACCTCGAGCCCTTCTTCCTCGTCGGCGACGACTTCGAGGCCTTCGTCAAGCGACAGGTCCGCGACTTCCGCGACATGTCCCGCGAGATCGGGCTGCTGAAGTGACGGGTGGGGCGACGGGCCGCACCGACCGCATCGCCGGCGGGGTGCTCGTGGCGCTCGGTATCGGCATCGCGCTGGAGGCCTCCACCTTCGAGGTGGCGTTCCTCACCGACCCCGTGGGGCCGAAGGCGCTGCCCCTGCTGGCCGCCGTGATCTTCGTCGCGTCCGGTGCGATCCTCCTCGCGCGCCCGGGCAGTCCGCGCACCTGGCCACGGGGGGCCGTGCTCCTCCGCATGGCCGGTGCGGTCGCCACGTTCGGCGCCTACGCCGCGATCCTCGCGCCGCTCGGCTTCACGGTCGCTACCACGGTGGCCGTCGGATCGCTGTCCCTGCTGTTCGGCGGACCCTGGAAGAGGGGCATCCTGGCCGCGCTGATTCTCTCGGTGGTCCTGTGGTATCTCTTCGTCTGGGTGCTCGGGCTCCCGCTCCCCCTCGGATCGGTATGGGAGGCGCTGTGAATGCGCTGACCTCCCTCGTCGGCGGGTTCGCCGTCGCGCTCCGTCCGCTCAACCTGGGCCTCGCCTTCGGCGGCGTGTTCGTGGGCACGTTCGTGGGGATGCTCCCCGGGATCGGTCCCATCAACGCGATCGCGATCCTCATCCCGATCACGTTCGCCACGGGCATCCCGCCCGAATCGGCGCTCATCCTGATGGCCGGGATCTACTACGGATCGCAGTACGGCAACTCGATCAGCACGATCCTGCTGAACGTGCCCGGCACGGCCTCGGCCGTGGTCACCGCCCTGGACGGCCACGAGATGACCAAGCAGGGCCGCGGCGGGCCCGCGCTGGCGATGTCGGCGATCGCGTCGTTCTTCGGCGGCACCGTGTCGATCTTCGGGCTCGTGCTGTTCGCGCCGCTCCTGGCGGAGTGGGCGATCCGGTTCGGGCCGGCCGAGTACTTCGCGCTCATGGTCTTCGCCTTCGCGGCGCTGTCGAGCCTGGCCGGCGGAAGCCTGGTGCGCGGGCTCGCGTCCACGGCGTTCGGCCTGCTGCTCGCCACGGTCGGTCTCGATCCCAACAGCGCGATCCCCCGCTTCACCTTCGGCCAGATCAAGCTGCTCGACGGGATGGACTTCGTGGTCGTGACGATCGGCCTCTTCGCGGTGAGCGAAGTGCTCCAGCTCCTCGAGGAGACCGAGCGCGGCCGTGCGGCCGCCGGCGCGTACGGGCGGGTCATGATCACCATGAAGGAGTTCTTCCACACACTGGGCACGATGATCCGCGGGAGCGTGCTCGGCTTCCTGGTCGGCGTGTTGCCCGGAGCGGGCGGGACGATCGCCTCCTTCCTCGCGTACAGCACGGAGCAGCGCGTGTCGGACCGGGAGGGCACGTTCGGCAAGGGCGACATCCGGGGCGTCGCCGCCCCCGAATCTGCGAACAACGCCGCTGCCAACGGCGCGATGATCCCGCTCCTCACCCTCGGCGTCCCCGGCAGCGGCACGACCGCCGTCCTCCTCGGCGCGCTCCTGGGCCTCGGCGTGACGCCGGGCCCCCTGCTCATCCAGGAGCAGCCGGACCTCTTCTGGGGGCTCGTGGCCTCCATGTACGTCGGCAACGTCTTCCTGCTGCTGCTCAACCTCCCGCTGGTCGGCGTCTTCGTGCGCGCACTCACCCTGCCGCGCTGGTTCCTCCTTCCCGGTGTGGCCGCCCTCTCCTTCGTCGCGGTCTACGCGGTCAACCAGAGCCCGTTCGACCTCCTGCTGATGACGGGATTCGGCGTGGTGGGGTGGGGGATGAGGAGGACCGGCTTCCCCCTCGCGCCCGTCATCCTAGGACTGGTCCTCGGCCCCCTCATGGAAAAGAGCCTGCGCCGCGCCATGGCGCTCTCCGCCGGGAACTGGGGGGTGCTCTTCGATTCACCCATCGCGATCACGCTCTGGGTGCTGGCGATCGCGAGCCTGGTGGTGCCGCCGCTGCTGACCAGGAGGACACGCCTGCCGATCAAAGAGGCGGTGGGTGAAGGCGAGACGGACTGAGGCCGGCCCCACGGAACCACCGCACGGCGCGGCCCGCGCCCCGCCGCCCGCGGACCGAAGACCCGCACGTCACATCGGGCGGACGTCGGGCAGCACGACGCCGAGTTACTCGTCATACGTCCAGGTGTAGCGCGTCGAAGTCGGGTCCATGTTCATCTCGCTCACGGGTGCACGATGGCATCCGTCTCGGGGCGCTCCCATGACGGAATCGGCCGCCGACGGCGCGCCCTTGGTCACCGGCCCGCCGCCGTCCGAAGAATACATCGCGAAGACCGCCCCGCGCCCTCCTTGCCGCCTCCCTCCGCCCCCCGTAGCGTGCCCCGGAGGAGGCCCTCCCACGCGGTCAGCCCGGCCGCGGCCCTGCATCGCACGAGGTGTCCCATGCGCACCCTGCTTCGCCTGTTCCTGGCCGCGCTCGGCGTGGCCGTCGCGTCCACCTCGCTTCTCGCGCAGGGAGCCCCTTCGCAGCCGGCCCCTGAGCTCTACGGTGCGCTCCACTGGCGCCACATCGGCCCCGAGGGGAACCGCTTCGCCGCCGCGGTCGGCATCCCGGGCGACCCGACCACGTACTTCGTGGGCGCCGCGTCCGGCGGCATCTACAAGACCACCGACGGCGGCGTGAACTGGCGGTCCGTCTTCGACGACGAGCCCGTGCAGTCCATCGGCGCGCTGGCGGTGGCGCAGAGCGACCCGAACGTCGTGTGGGCCGGCACCGGGGAGGCGAGCATCCGCAGCCACATCTCCGTGGGGCAGGGCGTCTACAAGTCCACGGACGGTGGCGAGACCTGGACGCTGATGGGGTTGGAGCAGACGGGCCGCATCCCCCGCGTCGTCATCCACCCCACGAACCCGGACATCGTGCTGGTCTGCGCCCTCGGCCACGCGTACGGGCCCCAGAAGGAACGGGGCGTCTTCCGCACGGCGGACGGCGGCGCGACGTGGACGCAGGTCCTCTTCGTGGACGAGAACACGGGATGCTCGGACCTGGCCATGGACCCGAAGAACCCGCGTGTGCTCTTCGCCGGGACGTGGCAGCTCGAGATCCACACGTGGGGCCGCACCAGCGGCGGGCCCGGCGGCGGGCTGTGGGTATCGCGCGATGGCGGCGTGACCTGGACCCGCCTCACGGGACACGGCCTACCGACCAAGCCGGTGGGGAAGGTCGCGGTGGCCATCGCGGCGTCGAACCCGCAGCGCGTCTACGCGATGTTCGAGACCGGCGACGGGATCCCCTGGAACGGGCAGCCCACCGAGGACGGCCAGATCTGGCGCTCCGACGACGGAGGCCACGAGTGGACGATGGTCAACCGCGACCGCGACGCCATGGGCCGGCCGCACTACTACTCGCGCATCGCGGTGTCGACGGATGATCCCGACGAGACGTACTACCTCACCGCGTCGTTCTCGAAGTCGATCGATGGCGGGCCCACGCTCGTCACGCTGCCCCGCTCGCGAGCACCGGGCGGCGACCACCACGACATCTGGATCGACCCGACGGACGCGGACCGGATGATCGTGGCCCACGACCAGGGGTTGTCCATCACGATCAACCGCGGGCGCACCTGGTTCCGACAGCGCCTCACCAACGCGCAGATGTACCACGTCACCGTCGACAACATGATCCCCTACAACGTCTTCGGTAACAAGCAGGACGAGCCCACCTACCGGGGGCCCAGCAACGGGCGCACCGGCCGCGGGATCGTGCGCGGGATGTGGCACTCGGTGGGCGGCGGCGAGAGCGGGTGGGCCACGCCCGACCCCGTGGACCCGAACATCATCTGGTCGTCCGCCTCCGGCTCGGGGATGGTGGGCGGGATCGTCGTGCGCTTCGACGAGAGCCGTCGCCAGTTCCGCACCGTGGAGGTGTGGCCCGAGCAGAGCCGCGGCGCAGCCGACGGCGTCCGTTACCGCTTCGTGTGGGACGCGCCGCTGACGATCTCACCCCACGACCACAACACCGTGTACGTGGGGAGCCAGCATGTGCACCGGACCACCAACGGCGGGCAGAGCTGGGAGGTCATCAGCCCCGACCTGACGCTGAACGACCATAGCCGCATGGGGCCCTCCGGGGGCCTCACCGGGGACAACATCGGCGTGGAGTACGCCGGCGTCGTGTACGCCATCGCCGAGTCGCCCATCGAGAAGGGCCTCATCTGGGCCGGTACCAACGACGGGCTCGTCCAGCTCACGCGTGACGACGGCGCGACGTGGACCAACGTGACGGCCAACGTCCCCGACCTACCGCCCTGGGGCTCGGTACGGAGCATCGCGCCGTCGAAGTGGGACGCGGGCACGGCATGGATGACGGTCGACTTCCACCAGGTGGACAACCGCGACCCGTTCGTCTACCGGACCCGGGACTACGGGAAGACCTGGCAGAAGATCGTCACCGGGATCCCCCGGAGCATGCTGAGCTACGCCAAGGTCGTCACCGAGGACCCGGTGCGGCGCGGGCTCCTCTATCTGGGGACGGAGAACGCCATCTACGTCTCCTTCGACGCGGGGGATCACTGGCAGCCCCTCCAGAACGACCTGCCACACGCGCCCGTCTCGGGCATCGTCGTCCAGGAGCACTTCAACGACCTGGTGATCTCGACGTACGGTCGGGGCTTCTGGATCCTGGACGACCTCGCCCCCATCCAACAGCTGACGCCCGAGGTGACGGCGTCGGCGGCACACCTGTTCGTGCCCCGGTCGGCGTACCGCTTCCGCAACATCACCGCGCCGTCCACGACGTACGACGACCCCACGACCGGCCAGGACCCGAGGTACGGCGCCTACCTGGACTACTGGCTGAAGGCGCCGGCGAAGGCGCCGCCGACCGTGACGATCCTCGACGCCTCGGGCGCGGTGGTGCGTACTCTGAGAGGTACCAACAAGCCTGGCGTGAACCGTGTGGCATGGGACCTCGAGGACGAGCCCGGCACCGAGGTGCGCCTGCTCACGAGCCCCATATACGCGGAGTACATCCAGGTGGGGCCGGAGGGCCGCAGCGGTGGTCGGGGGAGGTCGATCCTGATGCCGCCGGGCACGTACACCGTCGAGCTCACCGTGGACGGCGCGGAGCAGAGCCGACCCCTCACCGTGCTCAAGGACCCGAACTCCGCGGGCACGGAAGCCGACATCGCCGAGCAGGTGGCGGCGCTGAGGAAGATTCGTGACGACATGAACCGCGGCGCGGAGGCGGTCAACCGCGTCGAGGCCGTGCGCGTCCAGCTCGCCACGCTGGCCCGCTTCACCGAGGACGCGGACGTGAAGGCCGCCGCCGAGGCCCTGCAGAAGAAGCTCGTCGACCGTGAGATGAACCTCGTCGATCTGCGGCTCACGGGAGGCGGGCAGGACGGCATCCGCTTCGAGGCCAAGCTACTCCAGAAGCTGGGCTATTTGGCGGGCGGCATGGACAACGCCGACTTCAGGCCTACGGACCAGCAGGGGGAGGTCCAGGGCATCCTCGCGTCGCAGCTCGACGAGCAGCTCAGCGCCCTCGACGCGCTGCTGGCCAGCGACCTGGCGGCGCTCAACCAGACGCTCCGCTCGAAGGGACTGACGATCATCGCGGACGGAGGGAAGTGACATGCAACGGCGCACCGTCGTCCTCCTCGCCACCCTCGCCCTCGTCGTCGTCATGATCCCATTGGTCGAAGCCGCGTCCCCCGCGCGCCCCGACAACGGACTCGCGCGCACGCCGCCCATGGGGTGGAACTCCTGGAACCACTTCGGCTGCGACGTGAGCTCCGCCCTCATCCGGGAGACGGCGGACGCCATGGTGGCGAGCGGGATGCAGGACGCGGGCTACCGCTACGTCGTCATCGACGACTGCTGGCAGGTCGACCGCGCGCCGGACGGGCGCATCGTGCCCGACCCGCAGCGTTTCCCCGAGGGGATGAAGGCGCTGGCCGACTACGTACACGCGCGCGGCCTCCTGTTCGGCATCTACACGGACGCGGGACGGAAGACCTGCCAGGGAAGGCCGGGGTCCTACGGCCACGAGGACACGGACGCGCGCACCTACGCAGAGTGGGGCGTGGACTACGTGAAGGTCGACTGGTGCTACTCCGAGGGGCTGGACGCGCGCGAGCGGTACGCGGTCTTCCGCGACGCGCTGCTCGCCTCCGGGCGTGACATCGTCTTCAGCATCTGCGAGTGGGGCACCAACGAGCCGTGGGTGTGGGGCCCGGAGACCGGCAACCTGTGGCGGACCACCGGCGACATCTTCGACCGGTGGGAGAGCGTGTTGTCGATCCTCGACCGCTCGTCGCAGTACTGGGCGTCGGCCGGGCCCGGCCACTGGAACGACCCCGACATGCTGGAGGTGGGCAACGGCGGCATGAGCGACGACGAGTACCGCGCACACTTCAGCCTGTGGGCCGTGATGGCCGCACCGCTCATGGCCGGCAACGACCTGCGGGAGCTGACGGGCCCGGGCGAGCGGGCGCAGGCGACGCGCGAGATCCTGACCAACCGCGAGGTCGTCGCGGTGGACCAGGACCCTCTGGGCGTCCAGGGGCGTCTGGTGCAGAATTTCCCGCCCGAGCTGCAGGTGTGGTCGAAGCCCCTCGCGGACGGGTCGCGGGCCGTGGTGCTACTGAACCGTGCCTCCGTGCCGACGACGATCACCACGAACTTCGATCGGCTCGGCATGCGGGCGGACTCGGCCCGGGTCCGCGACCTGTGGGCGCACGAGGACCGGGGGACGTTCCAGCGCCGCTACGAGGCGATGGTGCCCTCGCACGGCGTGGTGATGGTGAAGGTCACGCCGACGGGGTGAGGGGGGGGCGGCCGCGCGGGAGCGGCCGCCCGCTCCCCTAACTCCCGTCTTCCACCGGCCCGAACGCCGCCCGCCAGATCTTGAACTCCCCCTGGTCGTCCGGCTTCAGCAGGATCAGGAAGTTGTTGGCCACGCGCTCGGGGCATCCTCCTGGCGGTGTCGCCCTGCCCCGGGCGACACCGTGCACGACCACGACGTCCCATACCTCCTGGGCGGCGGCCAGGTCGTGCGTCGCATCCCACTTGGTTTCCAGCATGTTCTCGTAGAACGTGCGGAAAGCCTCCTTCCCTTCCATCAAGGGAGCGCCGGGTGCGAGTACCACGACGTCGTCGGCGACGTTGTGCAGAACCGCTTCGAGGTTGCCGGCGTTGGCTGCGCGGTCGTGGGCGACGAGCACCGCCCGGGCGCGCTTGGTCCGAGACATGGATCTGCCCTTCGCCGACGGGCGTGCGGCTCGCCCGCCGAGCCTTGCGGGTTCACGTTCGCTCCCCGGGCGCCGAGGGCAGTCCGGTGCGGCCGGGGACCTTCCGGGGGAGGGTCCAACTGCGGTCAGGGACAAGATGCGACCGTGAGGGCGAGAGAGACAACCGAGGCCGCCTGCGTCGACTACCCCCGCACCTGGAGTCCTGGCATGTCCGCAAAGTCCTCCGGATTCAGCGTCCAGAGCGCGGCGTTCCACGAGAGGGCACAGGCGGCGATGGCGAGGTTGACCTCGCTCCGTCGCCGCTCTGCCGACCGCCGGCGCGGCGCGCCTGCCGGATCTCGTCGAGCTCCGCCTCCACCTCCGCCCGTGGGCGATCGGGAATGGCGACCGACACCGCGTCGAAGACGTTCAGCAAGCGGTCGCGCTCGTCCTCGGTGAGGCGGCCCATGTGCTCGCCGCATAGGCGCCATCTCCGCCAGACGACCGCGTAGACCGCCACGTTCAGCGCGAGGACCGCGATTCCCAGCCCCACCTGCATGCCGCGGGTCAGCCCAGCGGGATAGAGGACGGGCTCGACGTAGTGCTCCAGGAAGCCGCCGGCGTAGCCCGCCTCGCCCGCCGCCTGGCGCAGGTGCACTTCGAGCGGTGTGAGGGGACACACCCATCCGGCGATCTCCACCCACGCGCCCCAGGCGGCGCAGGGGAGGTGCACCCAGGCCGCGCGCGGCCACCGGAGCCCGAGCAGCCCACCGGCGACGACGAACAGCACGAAGGCGACGTGGCCGGTGAGCACGAGGTCGGCCAGGAACCGGAGGATCATCGCCCGCGCGATGCCGGGATGGTGTCGCGTGCTCCGCCGACGGGCACGGTGTCCGGTGGCGTCGTGTCCGGCCGCGGAAGCGTATCGGTCGCTAGCGTGTCCGGCGCCGGGAGCGACGCCCCGAGCGAATCGAGCTCCACACCGACGTCGAGGCTCGGCGGGGGGAGCTCCACCGCCGGCGGCTCGTCCGGGATCACGACGTCGCGGCCGGCGAGCCGGTCCAGAATCAGGTCCCGCCGCCAGGCCATCCGCCCCGGCCTGTGCGCCGGGTTCGAGGTCAGCGGCTGAGGGAGCGTGGCCGCGAGCGACGCGGCCTGGGCGCGCCCCACATCCTGGACGGGAACCCCGAAGTACTCCCGGGACGCCGCCCCCACGCCGAAGATCCCCGGCCCGAGCTCGGCGGTGTTCAGGTACAGCTCAAGGATGCGGTCCTTGCCCAGGAAGAGCTCGAGCCGGCGGGCGACCACGAGCTCGCCCGCCTTGCGCACCAGGGAGCGCTCCGGGGTGAAATACAGGTTCTTGGCGAGTTGTTGCGTGAGGGTGCTGCGCCCCTTGATCTCGGCCCGGTGGGCCCGATAGTACCCGATCGCCTTCCACAGGGCCGCGCGGTCCTTCGCGCTCCACCAGGAGAAGTGGTCGTCCCCCGACCAGTGCACCTCGTCGGCCAGCGCCTTCCAGTCGACGCCGTGGTGTTGCCGGAAGCGATCGTCCTCCGACACGAGGACCGCCCGCACCAGCGACTCCGGGATCTCCTCCAGCCCGACCCACTCCTGGGCGATCGGCAGCGCGCGGCCGGCGCGCTTCGCCTCGCGCTCCCGATAGAGCATGAAGGACGTGGCCGGCGGATCCACCCACCGGAGCACCCAGGGCCAGGGGAGTCCGATCAGCGCCACGACCGGCAGGGAGAGTCCGACGAGGAGCGCGAAGAGGATCCATCGACGGGCGGTACGGCTCATGTTTGCTGTTACCCCTGCACGCCCTCTCCGAGCCCCGGCCCCTGGACGCCCCCCGGTCGTGGCGCCAACCTAGGGAACCGAGCCTGCGGACCGCTGCATCGACCCCTGCGCGCACCCATGGACCGACGCGACTTCTCCCGCCTCGCCGGATCGGCGCTGGCGGCGATGGCCTTGCCCACCCCTCCCCCGGGGCTCGCCTTCGTGCGCGCCCGTCACGCACCGGAGCTGCGCGTCGACGGCGACCGCCTGAACGCCCGCCTGTCCGAGCTCGCCCGCTTCGGCGCCCGTGACGCCGGCGGCATCGACCGGGTGGCCTTCTCGGACGCGGACCTCGAGGCGCGCGCCTGGGTTGCCGAGCTCATGCGCGGCGCCGGTCTGGACGTTTCGGTGGACGTAGCGGGGAACCTGTGGGGACGACGCCCCGGCACCGAGCCCGCCCTCGAGCCCCTCGTCCTGGGCTCGCACATCGACTCGGTCCCCGACGGCGGCAACTACGACGGGCAGGTGGGATCGATGGGCGCCGTCGAGGTGGCGTGGACGCTCGCCGACGCCGGGCGCGCCACGCGCCATCCGGTCCACTTCGTGATCTTCCCGAACGAGGAAGGGGGCAAGACGGGGAGCCGCGCCCTCGCGGGGAAGGTGAGGCCCGAGGAGCTGGACATCGTGACGGCGTCGGGCTTCACCATCGGCGACGGTCTGCGTCGGATCGGCGGGGACCCGGACCGCCTGGCCGAAGCAGCCCGCCCCGCGGGCTCGGTCGCGGCCTTCCTCGAGCTGCACGTCGAGCAGGGCGCCGAGCTCGAGCGCCTGGGGATCGACATCGGGGTGGTCGAGGGCATCGTCGGCATCATGCGCTGGAACGTCACGGTCGACGGTATGGCGAACCACGCCGGCACGACGCCGATGGATCAGCGTCGCGACGCCATGGTGGCCGCCGCCCGCTTCGTGGACATGGTCTACACGACGGTGCGCAGCTGGCCCGGGACGCAGGTCGCCACAGTCGGCCGCCTGGTAGCGGAGCCGGGAGCGCCCAACGTGATCCCGGGCCGCGTCAGGCTGAGCCTCGAGGTGCGCGACCTGTCCATGGACAAGATCCAGGAGGTGTTCCGCCAGCTCGAGGGCCGCGCCTCCGAGATCGGACGGGCCACGGGCACATCGTTCTCCTTCGAGCGCTTCTACGTGAGCGAGGCTGCGCCTACCGCGCCGCACATCCGTGACCTGGTCGAGGCCACCGCGCGGTCGCTGGGGCTGAGCGCCCGACGCATGCCCTCCGGGGCGGGCCACGACGCCCAGAGCATGGCGCATGTCGGCCCGGTGGGCATGATCTTCGTGCCGTCCGTCGGGGGAATCAGCCACGCGCCCGAGGAGTTCACCGAGCCACAGGACGTCACGAACGGCGCGAACGTGCTGCTCGGCACCCTCCTGGCCCTGGACGAGGAGACGACCCCCGCTTGACGGTGCCCCTTCCGGTCCTGCCGGTCCTCGAGCTCGTCATCGGGATCGGCCTCCTGACCCTGGGTGCGGACCTCCTGGTGCGCGGGGCCGCCGGGCTTGCGGAGCGCGTTGGCCTCTCCCCCCTGGTTATCGGGCTGACCGTGGTGGCGTTCGGCACCAGCATGCCGGAGGTGTCGGTCTCCCTGGATTCCGCCCTCCACGGCGACGGCGGCGTCGCCCTGGGCAACGTGCTCGGAAGCAACATCTTCAACATCCTGGTGGTGCTCGGTGGCGCCGCCGTGATTCGGCCACTTGTCGTGGACCGGCACTTGGTACGCCTCGACGTACCGGTGATGGTCCTCACCGCCATGCTCGTCTTCGTCCTGTCCCTGAACGGGTCCCTGGGTCCCCTGGAGGGCTCCGTCCTCCTGACGCTGGGCGCGTTCTACACGGTCCTCCTCGTGCGGGCCGGCCTGAAGTCGAACGGCCCGAACGACGCGCTCCAGGAAACCGCCGACGGCGCTCGGGCGCTTCCTCGCCAGTTCGTGTGGATCGCCATCGGCCTGGTGCTCCTCGTGGGGGGCGCCCGACTGGTCGTCGACAGCGCTCAGGTCGTCGCGCGTGCCATGGGCGTGAGCGACCTCGTCATCGGGCTGACGGTGGTGGCGGCCGGCACGTCACTCCCCGAGCTGGCGACGTCGTTCGTGGCGGCGCTGCGCGGTCAGCGCGACATCGCCGTCGGCAACGTGGTGGGCAGCAACATCTTCAACGCGCTGGTCGTGCTCGGGGCCGCGGCAATCGCTTCGGGGAGGCACGGCATGGCGGTGCCGGAGGGCGTGCTGACGTTCGACATGCCCGTCATGGTCGCCGTGTCGGTCGCGTGTCTGCCGATCTTCTTCACCGGGTGGAGCATCTCCCGCTGGGAGGGGTGGATCTTCCTCGCCTACTACGGGGCCTACCTGCTCTACCTGGTGCTCTCCCACACCGGGAACGCTGGGCAGGACCTGGTGCAGACCATGTTGTTCTTCTTCGCCCTGCCCCTCACCACCCTCACGTTCGTGGTGCTCGTCATCCGCCAGGTCCGCGGCCGGAAGGCCCGGTAGGTGCCTACGTGCGCTGCGGTGCCTTGGGGTCGGTCACGCGCTGCAGCAGGATCAGGCCCGTTCCCATGAGCAGCGTGAGGGCGATCACGGCGAGGCGCTGGTTGCCGCCCGTCGCCAGGGACACCGTGCCGAAGATCATGGGACCGACGATGGACGACGACTTCCCGCAGAACGCGTAGAAACCGAACATCTCCGCCTCTCGTCCGTCCGGGACGAGCGACGACATGAACGCCCGGCTGGCGGCCTGCGCGGAGCCAAGCCCGAGTCCGACGACCACGGCGAGCACGAAGAACACGGTCGGGCTGTTCGCGAAATAGACCGCGCAGCCGACGGTGATCCACAGGAGCAGAGACCCCGTCAGCACCTTCTTCGGGCCCCACGAGTCCGTGGGCTTCGCCATCGCGAAGGCCCCGGCCAGGGCCGCGAACTGCACGATGAGGAAGAGCCAGATCGCCTCGCGCCGCCCGAAGCCGAACGTGTGCTCGGCGAAGGGCCCGGCTTCGACGATGACCGTATTGATGCCGTCGATGAAGAAGAAGTAGGCGAGGAGGAAGCGGCGCATGTCCTTCAGCGCCAACACCTCGCCCACGATGGTGCGGAAGTGGGTCACCCCCCAGGCCGCGGTCTCCACCACGGGCATCCCGGTCGGTCGATCCCGGGGAAGCAAGAGGAACGTCGGGATCGAGAACAGGGCGAAGAACGCCACGGTCATGATCCAGACCATGTCGATGTTGTCGCGTACCTGCAGCGCGGCGATCAGTCCGATGGCTGACCCCAGGTACCCGACCCCGAAGCCCAGGCCGGACACCCTTCCCTGCATTTCACGGGGTACGATGTCGGGGAGATAGGCGTTGTAGAAGACCAGCGCGCCCTCGAAGCCGACGTTGGCGATCACGTACAAGACGAAGCCCTGGAGCGCCATCCCCGGCCCGAGCGTCGTGAAGAGCGTAACGCCGATCAGACAGGCGACCGTGTAGGCGAGCATGAGCCGCTTGCGCACGCCGCCTCGGTCTGCGATCGCCCCCAGGAGGGGGGACGAGGCCGCAACGATCAGCGCGGAGGTGGAGATCGCCCAACTCCACCACGAGTCCCCGCGACCCGTCTCGTTCCCCACGACCACGGACGTATAGAAGATCGAGAACACCGCGGTCTGCACGACGGCGGGGTAGATCGAGTTCGCGAAGTCGAAGAGCGCCCAGGCGCCCACCTGCTTGCGATCCATGCGAGCTCCAGGGAAGGAGGGCCGCGCCACGGTAGTGCCAGTCAGCCGGGGTTCGCCAGGGCGCGGCAGCTGCGGTTGCGCCCGCACGGTGGCCGTGTGATCCTCCGGGAAAAAGGAGATCCTGCATGAATCGAATCGCCGGGAAGCGCGTCCTCATCACCGGTGCCTCGGCCGGAATCGGCGAGGCCTGCGCCCGTCTCTTCGCTGAGAAGGGCGCCGACCTGATCCTCGTCGCCCGCCGCGAGGACCGCATCACCGAGCTCGCCTCCGAGCTGTCGGCCAAGCACAGCGTGGAGGCCCACGCCTACCCCCTCGACGTGACCGACCGCGCCGCCGTCTTCTCCTTCGTGGAGAGAATCGCCGAGGAACACCTCCTCCCCGACATCCTCGTCAACAACGCCGGGAAGGCGAAGGGGCTGGACAAGCTGCACGAGGGCGATGTCGACGACTGGGAGGACATGATCGACACCAACGTGAAGGGGCTGCTCTACGTGACCCGTGCCGTCCTCCCGCACATGGTGACGCGCGACTCCGGCCATGTGATCAACATCGGCAGCATCGCCGGCCGGTGGGTCTACCCGAAGGGGGCCGTCTACAACGCCACGAAGTTCGCGGTGTGGGCGCTCAACGAAGGGATGAACATGGACCTGTTGGGCACGCAGGTGCGCGTATCGAGCGTCGATCCCGGCCTCGTGGAGACCGAGTTCAGCGAGGTTCGCTTCCACGGCGACACGGAACGGGCCGAGAAGGTCTACGCGGACACCACGCCACTCACCGGCGACGACATCGCCGACGCGGTGGTCTACGTGGCCAACACGCCCGAGCATGTGGACGTGATCAACCTGGTCCTCATGCCCACGGTCCAGCGTCACGCCATGCTGCTGCATCGCGACGAGGCCTGACGGACCGACGCGTGGAGATCAGGCGGCCTTCCCCCTATCTGATCGTCTTCACGCTGTGGCTGCTCGTGTTCTCCAGCGCGAGCCAGACGATGATCATCGCGCCGATCCTCCCACAGATCGGCGACCAGCTCGGCATCCCCGACGCGGCGCTGGGCACGTTGGTTTCGGCGTACACGCTCATGGTGGGCGTCTTCGCGATCCTCGCGGGGCCGGTGTCCGACAAGTTCGGACGCCGGCGTATCCTCCTCCTGGGCTGCGGCACCATGACCGTCGCCCTCGTGCTCCACGGCTTCGTCACGGGCTACACGACGTTCCTGGCCGTGCGCGTGTTCGCCGGGATGGCCGGAGGTGTGCTGAGCGGCGCGGCGGTTTCCTACATCGGCGACTACTTCCCCTACCACCGGCGCGGGTGGGCGACCGGATGGGTGATGAGCGGGTCCGCCGTCGGCCAGATCGTGGGCATCCCCCTCGGGATCGTCCTGTCGAGCCGGTGGGGGTTCCGAGCCCCGTTCTGGATCTTCGCGGTGACGATGGCCGCGACCGTCGCGTTGCTCTTCCTGCGGGTACCGCAGCCGCCGGTCAAGCGCACGACGGGTCGGCTGAGCGCGGGCAAAGCGGCCGCGGACTACCTGGGGATGCTCCGTCGTCCGGAGGTGGCGTGGGCGGCCACCGCGTACTTCGTGATGTTCCTCGGGATCTCGCTGTTCACCGTCTACCTCCCAACCTGGCTGGAGCGCGATCGGGGCATCACGCCCGGGGAGATCGCCACGATGTACCTCCTCGGGGGAATCGCGAACGTGATGACGGGACCCCAGGCCGGACGCATCTCCGACCGCGTCGGCCGGCGCGGCATCATCCTGCTGGCCTGCGTGGGCCTGTCACTGGTGATGGTCGCCACCCCCTTCGTCGTCCACGACGTGTGGATGGCCTACCCGGTCTTCTTCGTCACGATGGTGCTCATCGCGATGCGCACCAGTCCGTTCTCGGCGTTGCTGACCGCTCTGGTCAACGACGAGCGCCGCGGCTCCCTCATGAGCCTCACCGTCGCCCTCGGCCAGGTCGGGTTCGCGGTGGGTGGCACCGTGGCGGGGCCGCTCTTCGCCCACGTGGGCTATGCGTCCAACACCGCCCTGGGCGCCGTGTCGGTGCTCGCCATGGGGCTGATCGTGTGGAACTTCATCCCCGAGCCCCGGACGGAGCCGGCCGACCCGACCCGGGAGGCCGGCCCCGCCCCGGAGGTCCGCCCGGGCTGAGCGCCCGGCCGAAACCGACGCTCAGCGACGGGAGATGTGCACGCCCCCGTTGGTCGTCACGGCGCGGATCGTGGGCCCACCGTCCCCCAGCGTGGTGCGAAGCTGCCGCCCGATGCGCCCCTGGACGGTGACGGGAAAGCCGATGTCGATCCCCCCGTTCGTCGTGCCCGTCACCAGCTCCGCGGAGTAGTCATCGGGGATCAGGAGCGTGATGCCACCGTTGGTCGTCTCCACGTCCATGCCGGCGCCGGTCCATCCTTCACCAGCCAGCTCGACGTGGAGACCTCCGTTCGTGGTGCGGCCTCGCACGTCGCCCGCCACGCCGACCAGGGTCACGCCTCCGTTCGTCGCCCGGAAGTCGATGTCCCCGCTGACGTCCGTCACGTCGATGCCGCCGTTGGTCGTGCGCATCCGCAGGTTCGTGCTCCGGGGAACGCGGACCTCCCAGCTGACCGCCCAGCTCTCCCGGCGACCAGTGCGGGGACCCTCCGCGCGGACGCGCCCGCCGTCGACGCGGAGCTCCACGTCACGCCCGATCTCCTGCGCCCGGTCCTCCGTTCGTGCGCTCGCCTGGACGCGTGCGCGCACCTCGATCTCGTTGCGGTCCCACGCCTCGACGCGTACGCCTCCGTTCGCGCCCCCGTCCACGTCCAGGCTGCCCGTCGGGTCGAGGCTCGCGGTCCGCACCTCGCAGAAGCGCTCCTGGTCACGTCCACCCCACCCCTCGTCGCACCACTCTTGATCTCCCCGGTCCCACCGCACCTGGGCCTGAAGCGGTGCGGTCGCCACCAGGCATGCCGCCACCGTCAGCAGGCCGATTCCCCTACCCATGGCTCCTCCGATTTTCCTTTCCACCCACTCGCATGACATCTTACTGGACGAGAGAAGTGGCCTCCGGGTTGCAGGGGTGTACCTCGGGCCGGCCCCTGGCCTTCCCGGGCGGCGACGCTACACTCACCCTGTCCCCCGGTAGCCATCCCGACCGGAAGGAGCGGCGGTGCAGGCATCCAAGGATCGGCCCATCCGCGTCCTCTTCGCGGAAGACGCCCTCGACCAGGCGCTCCTGGTCAAGGCGTTCCTGCAGTCGGCGCCGGCCGCCTTCCAGGTAACCCACTCGCAGGACGGGGACCACGCGGCGACGCTCCTTCGCCAGCAGGAGTGGGACCTCTTCATCACCGACCTCAACCTCCCTGGCCTGGACGGCTTCGAGCTCTGCCGGATCGCGCGGTCCGTGCACCCCTCGCTACCGATCATGGCGATCACCGGCTACACCGGCACCCACTATCAGGAGGAAGCCTACCGCGCCGGGGCGACCGAGGTGCTGACGAAGCCGCTGGACAGCGAGGACTTCGTCCGGAAGGTGGCCGATCTCGTCGGCCGGACGGTCGCCATGCTCCGGCCGGCCGTTCTGGCGGTGGGGGGGCTCGTCGGAGACGTGGAGATGGGTTGTGGCGCCACGCTCCTGAAGTACCGGCGGACGGGGGCCGACGTGATGATCCTCCCACTCTGCCGGGACGACGCGGACACGGACCGCTCGGGCTTCCAGGCCGCGCAGGAGGCCTCGAGACGCCTGGGCGCACGGCTGATGATCGACGAGGCTGCGATGGAGAGCACGGAAGGTCGCGTATCCCTCGTCAAGCGCGTGGCCAAGGACTTCCGGCCCCAGGTCCTCTTCGTGCCCGCCATGGACGACGAGCATCCGGCGCGCCGCGAAGCGTTCCGGATCGCGAAATCGACGCTCGCCTCGGTGCCGCTCATCCTCGGGTACCAGACCGCGACCACCGCAGAATTCAGGCCGACGCGCATGGAGGAGGTGGGCGATCAGATGATGGACAAGCTGGAGCTCCTGACCGCGTACCAGGACGTCGGCGCCACCCGAATGGACCTGGCGCCCCGCATGGCCCAGGCCTACGCCCGCTACTGGGGCAGGCTGAAGCGCTTCACCGAGGTCGAGGCCTTCGAGGTCATTCGGAGCTGACGCCCCCACCCGGGACCTCCGCCCGTGGACCCGACCGGGTGCCCTCGCTTGCGGACCCCGGGCGGCCGCGGCGAGGTTAACGTTCCCGCCAATACCGACCAGGAAGGCATGTGGCAACTGCCTCGCATCTCGCGTTCGAACGCGACATCATCGAGATCCAGGAGCAGATCGACAAGCTGCTGGGCCTCGCCGAGCGCAAGGGCATCGACGTCTCAGCGGAGGTGATCGTCTTGCGTGAGAAGCTCCAGTCCCTCAAGGAGCAGACCTACGACAACCTGCGCCCCATGGAGCAGGTCCAGGTCGCCCGCCATCCGCTCCGCCCCTACTCCCTCGACTACATCGACCGGATCTTCTCCGACTGGATCGAGCTCCACGGCGACCGCGCGTTCCGTGACGACGAGGCGATCGTCGGCGGGTGGGCGAGCCTGGACGGCCGCTCCGTCATGGTCATCGGCCACCAGAAGGGCCGGGACATGAAGGAGAACCTGCGGCGCAACTTCGGCATGCCTCACCCCGAAGGGTACCGCAAGTCGCTGCGCCTCATGCGGATGGCCGCGAAGTTCCACCGTCCGGTGATTACCCTCATCGACACCCCCGGCGCGTACCCGGGCATCGGCGCGGAGGAGCGGGGACAGGCCGAGGCGATCGCCATGAACCTGCGCGAGATGGCGCGTCTGCCCACCCCCCTCGTGAGCGTGGTCATCGGAGAGGGAGGTTCGGGAGGAGCGCTCGCCCTCGGGGTGACGGACCGGATCCTGATGCTCGAGCACGCGATCTACTCGGTCATCACGCCCGAAGGCTGCGCCGCGATCCTGTGGCGCTCCGCGGAGCACCGGGAGAAGGCGGCCGAGGCGCTGCGCCTGACGTCCGGCAACCTGGCGGAGTTGGGCGTGTGCGACGAGATCGTGCCGGAGCCCGCCGGCGGCGCCCACGGGGACTGGGACGCCGCCGCGGACAACCTCCGAGGCGCCCTCACGCGCGTGGTGGACGATCTGTGTGCCCTGCCGACCGAGCGCCTCCTCGAGGAGCGGTGGGCGAAGTTCGAGTCCATCGGCGCCTGGCGGGAGGTGTAGCACCGGCATGGGAGGCTTCGCCGAGGTGCGCTTCAAGGGCACCCGCAAGGGGTATTTCACCTACGGACCCGATCTGGACCTGCGCCCGGGGCTGCCCGTCGTGGTCGAGGCGGACCGGGGCGAGGACCTCGGCGAGGTCTCGGCCGTCGGCGTGATCGCCGAGCGCAAGTGCTCCTCGTCGGGTGGGTGCGCAACGCCCACGCCCGAAAAGCGCGTCTTGCGTGTCGCCCGCTCCGACGAGGTCTCGCGCTCCGACACCCTGCACGGGGACGAGGAGCGCGTCCGGGGCGAGGCGCGCAAGATCGTGCAGCGCCACGGCCTGAAGATGAAGGTCACCGAGGCGGAGTGGCAGTTCGACCGCAACAAGCT
>Ga0315556_1000256_pt1 | contig 31869 bp, 28 predicted proteins | sample SalMarSW160310MG_FD_202112 | JGI IMG/M metagenome (GOLD analysis project Ga0315556, IMG submission 202112) | Salt marsh sediment microbial communities from the Plum Island Ecosystem LTER, Massachusetts, United States - Salt Marsh Sediment SW1603-10 ...
GAACAAGTCCTCCGCCATCGACTTGACCGCCTGGATCTTCACGCCCATGTCGACCAATTCCTTGACCACTCGCAGCGCCAACGCTTCACCTGGTGCATAGGAGGGCGACGAGCCTTGCCGCCCCCGCAACGGCTGCAGCTCCTTTCGCCAGTAACGAAGCGTCTCTTGGCTGAGCCCGATCACTTCTCGTAGCTGTGTTGGCGTCAACTTCATCGGCAACAATCCAAGTCTTTTTGTCAAGAGTAGCTGGCACACGGCAAATCTGTTCTAGAGACTTCCGCAACCGGAGGTGGCCGTTGTGGGCGGGAATTCTCGGTCATGCGCAGATAGTCGAAGACGCGTCGGACATTGCGGGCGAGCTTGGCGATGGTAGCGGCAACGCTGTCGCGGCCCTTGGACTTGATCAAGCCAGTGGCGAAGCGGCGTAACCGTGTGATATTCTCCGGGCCGTGACCGGTGCGTATGGTGCAGCGGTCCTCGTCCCAGTTCCAGTCGAGGATGTAATGGTGCGCCTCGACGCCCCAATGGGCGCGGTTGAACGCCAGTAGCCGCGCGGCGTCGGCGCTATCGGGAGTGTGATCGGTCAGTCCATAGACGATCTCGGTGGATTCCTTGCCCGTCTTTTTCTCGATACGCCGGCGCTCGATGGCGAAGACCTGTCCGACGTGGGGAAAGTCCAGGTAGTCGTTCAGTGCGGTGGTGGTCCAGATGGTGCGCGATTCCAGGCGTCCGTGCTGCAGTTCGAACGGCTGGCGAAAGTCCGGCGCACCGCGGTCTTGGAGGAACAGGCGGATATCCTCCAGCACGGTGGGCTGGTTGTCTTTGGCCGTGAACAGATAGTGCGCGCCCCGTTCTTCGACCAAGTAGCGGGCAAGAGCGCGCTGGGTAAGTAAGGCTTCGGCGGTGATCGTCTTGCCGGCGATGTCAATTCCCTCGAGCAGGGGAATGAACATCCCGATCTCGTTGGTCTGTTTGACCTCCTCGGTACCGTCTACGGGCAGGGCAGCGACTTTTTTTGGGTGTGGCAGGTTTTGGATTCATGTCCGAGTGCGCTGAGGATATGGGTCTGGCGGCCTTGCTCATCGATGGCGTTGCACATCGTCTTGCCGTCGATGGCCAAGCCCTCGTCCTCGCTCGCATACTGCGCGTTCCAGCCTTGCAGTGCCTGATCGAGAAACCCCGGCTGCACGCGGGTGAGCACATCGCGGAAGATCGTGCGGCTGGGCACCTCATAGCGCCCGTTGCGGTAGCGACAGCGAAAGCGGGCCCGGGCCTTCTGCCCCAAGTCCTGTGCCCAGGCGCTGATGGCCTTGTAGCCGCGAGCCCCGCACAGAACAGCCGCGGCGGCAATGGCCAACACCACCGGCAGGGGGTGGCGTCTGCCCTGTGCGCGTCGGGGGTCAGGGATATCGGCGAAGAACGCCGGCAGCGAACGCATCTGTTCGGCACGCAACATCAGCTTCGGGGCTCCGTGGTGGTAGGCAGGATCGAGTACGGGCGCGCCCAAGCGGGCCTGGACGCGGGCAACCAAGGGACGCACGAAAATCAACTTCGGCGCCGATACCGTGCTGCTGTAGCCGCCACGGGTACGGCGAAAGCCACGGGTAGTGCCCACATACTCCCAGTTGGCGGCACGGTAGATCGTGCCGTGGAAATAGCGCGGGTCGACGAAGGTCTCCAGTAGCCACAGCGGGTGGCCGAAGCGCTCGCTCCAGTCCTGCGCCAAGCGCCGTTCGCACAGCGAGAGGATACGCGAGGCCAGGTTCGGGAAATGCTGCCCCGGCAGGATCAGGAAGCGCGCGTTGTTGGCGATCAGGTGCAGGCGGTCGTACTGATAGCGCAAATCCCAGCCGATCCAGCGGTCACGGGCTGTACACTTCCAAGCCGCGGCACAAAAGCTCAGCAGCGCCAGCCACTGCTCACGCCAAGCGGCCACGTACCAGAGGGTGTGGCCGATCTTGGGAAGCGATCCGAGGTAATGATGGGCCTGAAGAAGAGATTGAAAGCGTGCTTCCTCCGCTACCGCTACAGGCCGAAGGATGATCTCGCGAAGGTTCACGCACAGCGTCCTTGGTTACTGGGTGTTGATGTGCGTTATACCCCCGCGCGCGGAGATTGTCCAGAACGCCAACTAACTTCTTATTCAACGGTTAGATCTATGTGAGAACCGATTCGCCCTGGTAGCTGGCAAACTTGTTGTTTACAACAAGCAGAGGCGGGTTACACGACATGTGAGGGCTGGGCAATGCCGAGGTTGACTGAACGCATCCATAGCCTCGGCACCGCGTTTGGGGTGGGGGAAATAGGCCGTGAGCTGCGCAGTGCCGAGCACGTGCAGTCAGTGCGGCGTAGCACCTATGCGGATACCGGTTTCGTCGGCATGGGCCACCGGTGCCTGCACCAGGGCGTTGCCGATCGCCTGCACGGGTTCTTCCAGTCTCCCGGCCGCCACCGTCACGGCGCGGTGGATGCTGCCCGGAGAGATCGCGACCCCGGCCTGCTCGGCGAGCACATCGGCGGTGCGCTGGTAAGGGAGCAACTGATATTGGGTCATGTACACGGCAAACGCCGCCATACCCGGCCCTTACTGCACCGGTGCCTCAATCCCCTCGGGAAAGGCGCTGCGCTGCTCGCGCCCGCAGGCACAGGTCCCGCCGACGCTGCGTCCTGAATGGTTACCTTTCGGTTATTGCCGGCGAGACCCGAGCCGTGCCGGGTCCGACTCAAGAACATCATCAGGCAATCGGGCACAGCCGGGGACAGGCCCTCGGCTCTGATTATCCGCACGCAAGCGATACTGAGACGACCAGAGCGATCCTCCCTCTTGCCGCTGACGCAATACGTCTCGTTGAAAATCCGGCGGACCGTACGCGAACGTCTGCTGTTGCCTTTGGTAGTCGCCGTTTTCGACGATTTGCTCCGTATAGATCAGGGGACGGTTGTGACGTCGGGAGAATTCCTTCAGATAGCTCAGTGATCTCTGCGGAATGCATTTCCCAACGGGAACGGCCAAGTCGACGGGAAGGCCGGCCCAGGTCCTTATGTTGAAGAGGACGATGACCTTACCACGATTTGGCTTCATCCAAATCGGCAGCGGACTACCTCGAGCTACCCACCCGCACTCGAAGCTCATGCAAGGATCCTCAGGGCGGTTCTCGTAGTCATCACAGCAGCTTCCCGTGCTGTGTGGGCAAGGGCGTCCCGGATACACGGGTACACCACCAATTACCATCTGCACCCAACCGTCACAGCAGGCGGTACATGACTGACAGGTCCTTTTTGGCTGCATTTTCCGGAACCCCCTCGTCGACCCGGGCAACCAGGCTCAGCCTGGGTAGCACCTTCCACGTAACGGTAGCGTAACAAACACGCAAACAAACCGTAACGCTATCGTCGCAACGGGCGGGATTCATCCCGCGTTGCCGTGGGCGAGGTTTGGGACACGGGACACAGAGTTGCATTGACATGTGCCGACACAGCAGGCCGTTGGGCTGCTGTCACCCGGGTTGATGCCATTGCATCGGTATTCATGTACCATGCAAAGATATTCCAATGCTGAAACCTAGTATCGATGTATCAGGCATGATCACCGCCGCCCAGATCCGCGCCGCCCGTGCCCTGCTCGGGATGGACCAACGACACCTGGCCGAGGCAGCGGGTCTGTCGGTTCCGACCATTCAGCGCATGGAGGGCAGTGCCGGGCAGGTGCGGGGCAACGTGGAGTCCCTGGTGAAGGTGGTCGAAGCCCTGGAGACCGCGGGGGTGGAGCTGATCGGTGAGGGCGCTACGAGCGTCGACGGGGGGCGCGGCGTGCGGCTCAAGTCGGCGGCGTCTCAGGAGCGTCCGTCCTGAGTATGCAGGTCGCGCTCTGGCTCGCGGCGGCCGCGGTGGGGCTGGCCCTGGCCTCGGCTGCGGTGTCGCTGGCCGCGGAACGGGTTCCGCAGATGGTACGGGTCTTGGTCCTGCCCCTGTTCGGGGCCGCCGGCTCGGCGGCCTTAGTGGCGGGTCTGCTCGCCTTGTACGCCGGGGGCGTAGCGACGGCGACCTTGCCCTTGGGGCTGCCCTGGCTGCCCTGGCAGGTGCGCCTTGACTCCCTGGCCGCCTTCTTTCTCGTCCTGATCGGTGTGGTAAGCCTGGCCGTGGCGATCCACGCGCCTGCCTTTGTGCGCTCCTTGCAGCAGGGGCGCGATTCGCTGATCGTCCTGGGGGGATTCTCCGGCCTCTTCCTGGCCGGAATGCTTCTGGTGGTGCTGGCCGACGACGCCTTCCTTTTCATGGTGGCCTGGGAGCTGATGTCGCTGTCGTCCTATTTTCTGGTCGCCTTTCGACACGAGCAGGCCGCCAACCGCCGCGCCGCCTTCTTGTACCTCCTGATGGCCCACATCGGGGGCCTGAGCATCCTGCTCGGTTTCGGGGTGCTCGCGTCCTTCGGCGGCGGCTTCGGGTTCGATGCGATGCGGGCGACGCCCTTGTCGTTCGGCTGGGCGAGCGTCGCCTTCGTCTTTGCCTTCATCGGCTTCGGCATGAAGGCCGGGCTGGTACCCCTGCACGCCTGGCTGCCGGAGGCCCACCCGGTCGCGCCGTCGCACATCTCGGCCCTGATGTCCGGGGTGATGCTCAAGGTCGCGGTCTACGGCTTCATCCGCTTCGTGCTCGACCTGAGCGGCCAGGTCCATTGGCAATGGGGGGTCGCCGTGCTCGCCGTCGGCAGCGTCTCGGCCCTGATGGGCGTTCTCTACGCCCTGATGCAGCACGACCTCAAGCGCCTGCTGGCCTATTCCTCGGTGGAGAACCTGGGCATCGTCTTCATCGGCCTGGGGCTGGCCCTGGTCTTCCTGGGCACCGGGCATGAGTCGCTGGCGGCCTTGGCGCTGGTCGCCGCCCTCTACCACGCCATCAATCATGCCTTTTTCAAGGCTCTGCTGTTTCTGGGCGCAGGCGCCATCCTGCACGGCACCCACGAGCGGGACCTCGAGCATATGGGTGGTCTCCTGCGGCGTATGCCTTGGACCGGGCTGTTCTTCCTGGTGGGCTGTATCTCCATCTCCGCGCTGCCGCCGTTCAACGGCTTCGTCTCCGAGTGGCTCACCTTCCAGGCGGCGCTGCAGGCATGGGAGCTGCAGAGTGGAGTCTTGCGCAGCCTGATCCCGATGTCGGCGGCGATCCTGGCCCTCACCGGGGCCTTGGCGGCGGCCTGCTTCGTCAGGGTCTACGGCATCGCCTTTCTGGGCCAGGCGCGTACCCGGCACGTGCGCCGCGCACACCCGGTGCCTCGCAACATGCGCCATGCCCAAGGGCTGCTGGCGGGCCTGTGTCTCCTGCTCGGCATCTTTCCCACCGCCTTCTTGGGCTTGCTCGAGGGGGTACCGCGCCAGCTCCTGGGCACGGGGCTGCCGCACGCCTCCGCGCAGGGCTGGCTATGGCTCACACCGGTTTCGCCGCAGGTCGCGAGCTACAGCGCACCCCTGGTAGCACTGGTGCTGGCGGCGCTGACCGGCGTGGTCTTGTGGGTCGTGCATCGCGGCAGCGTCCGGCGGGTGCGCCGGCGCGACGCCTGGGACTGCGGCTTCGGCCGGCCCAGCGCGCGCATGCAGTACACAGCCGCCGCCTTCGCCCAGCCCATCCGGCGCGTGTTCGGGCCTCTGTTTCGGATCGATGAGTCGGTTGTGCAGCGCGAGGACGGCCAGTCGCGCTACCGGTTGCAGGTGAGCGACCGGGCCTGGGGCTGGCTCTACCTGCCGGTGGGACGTGCCGTGGAGGAAGCCGCCCGCCGGGTGGTTCGGTTGCAGTCCGGTAACGTGCGTGTCTACCTGGGATGGACCCTAGCTACCCTCCTGGTGCTCCTATGGATCACGGCCTGAGCGTCTCCTCCTGGGCGCTGGCGGTGTTGCAGGCGCTCCTGTACGCCGCCTTGTCGCCCCTGCTCGTGGGGTGGATCCGCAAGGTCAAGGCGCGGCTGCAGAACCGGCGCGGGGCCCCCATGCTGCAGCCCTACCGGGACCTGTACAAGCTTTTGGGCAAGGAGGCGCGGGTGGCCCATACCGCCTCGCCCCTGTTCTTGGCGGCGCCTTATGTGGTGTTCGTCGCCACTTGGTTGGCGGCGGCCACCGTGCCGGTGGTGCTGCTGGATCAGCCGGCCAGCTCGATCGCCGACATCATCGTCCTGGTGGGTTTGCTGGCCCTGGCGCGCTTCTTTCTGGCCCTTGCGGGAATGGACGTGGGAACGGCTTTCGGGGGCATGGGGAGCTCCCGCGAGATGCTCATCTCCGCCCTGGCCGAGCCTGCCATGCTCATGGCGGTCTTCACCCTGGCCGTGAGCGCTCACACCACCAATGTCGCGAGCGTGATCGATTATCAGCTCTCGGTCGGGCTCGCCCTGCGGCCCTCCCTCCTCTTCGCCTTTGGGGGGCTGGCCCTGGTAGCGATCGCCGAGACCGGGCGCATCCCTGTGGACAACCCGGCTACTCACCTGGAGCTGACCATGATCCACGAGGCCATGATCCTGGAATACTCTGGACGCTACCTGGCCTTGATGGAGTGGGCTGCGCAGATCAAGCTGGCCCTCTATGGGGTGCTCATCGCCAACATCTTCTTCCCATGGGGCGTCGCCCAGAGCTTCGCGCCGCCGGCCTTGGGGCTGGCGGCGGTGGCGATCTTGCTCAAGCTGGCGCTGCTCGGGGCGGCTCTGGCGGTCGCGGAGACGGTGCTGGCTAAGATGCGGCTGTTCCGGGCGCCGGCATTTCTGCAACTCGCCCTCCTGCTGGCGCTGATCGGGCTGCTGAGCCACGTGATCCTGGAGTCCGGCACGTGAGCATCCTCGAGCTCCCCCTTCTGCAGCAGCTGGTGCTGGTGCTCGCGGCTGTCGTCCTCTTCAGCTCCTTCGTGCTGCTGGCCCAGTCACGGCTCGTCTCCACCATCCATGCCTTTGCCTGGCAAGGTGCCCTGGTAGCGGCGGTCCCGGCGGTGGCGGCGGCGGCGGGTGACTTGCCCCACCTCTATTTCTCGGCGCTGGTCACCTTACTCATCAAGGCACTGCTGATCCCCTGGATGCTGCACCGCCTGGTGCGCCACCTGGAGCTGGAGCGTCACATCGAGTCCCTGCGCCTGCCCGCGCTGGTCAACATGGTCGCCGTGGTCCTGGTGATCTTCAGCTATTGGCTGGTGCTGCCCATGGTGCAGCAGGGCCTCACCTTCACCCGCAACATCGTTGCCATCAGCCTGGCGGTGGTCCTCATCGGCTTGCTCATGATGGTCTCGCGAAGGCAGGCTGTGGCCCAGGTGCTGGGCTTCATGTCCATGGAGAACGGCCTGTTCCTGGCCGCCGTCTCCGCCACCCGCGGCATGCCCCTGGTGGTGGAGCTGGGGGTTGCCTTCGACGTGCTGGTCGCCATGGTCTTGTTCGGCGTGTTCTTCTTCCAGATTCGCGAGAGCATCGACTCCCTGGACGTGGACCGCCTCAATCGGCTCACGGAGTCGGACAGGTGACCGCACTGCTGCTCACGGTGCTGATCCCCCTGGCGGGTGCCCTGGCCCTGGCCCTGGTGCGCTCCCTGCCCCGGGCGGGGTGGCTGAACCTGGTGGTGTCGACCCTGTCCTTCGGTGCCGCACTGTGGCTGGCGCGGACCATCGTCGCGGTGGGCGAAGTCGCCGGTTACAGCTTTCGGGTCGATGCCTTCAGTGTCTATCTGGTGGTCTTGACCGCCTTCGTGGGCATGACCACCGCGATCTTCTCGCGGCCCTACATGCGCCACGTCTGCGCCGAGGGCAGGGCCAGCGAGCGGGGCATGCGCGTCTACCACGCCATGTATCAGGCCTTCCTGTTCACCATGCTGCTGGCCCTCACCACCGACAACCTGGGCGTGCTCTGGGTCGCCGTGGAGGGCGCGACCCTGGCGACGGTGCTCCTGGTCTCCCTGTATCGAACGCCGGAGGCGGTGGAGGCGGCCTGGAAGTATTTCATCCTGTGCGGCGTCGGCCTCGCCCTGGCCCTGTTCGGCACCGTGCTGACCTATTTCGCGGCCCAGCAGGTGATGGCCGACCCGTCCGCGGGTCTGACCTGGAGTAGCCTGTACGGCCAGGCCGCAGAATTGGATTCTGCCGTCATGAGCATCGCCTTCGTGTTCCTGCTGGTGGGCTACGGTACCAAGGTGGGCCTGGTGCCCATGCATCAGTGGCTGCCGGACGCGCACTCGGAAGGTCCGACCCCCATGTCCGCGGTCCTCTCCGGGCTTCTGCTCAACGTCGCCCTCTATGCGGTGGTACGCCTCAAGATGCTGGTGGATCCCTCGCTCGCCGCCACCGCGACCCCGCACCTGGCGGGGCAACTGCTCATGGGCTTCGGGATACTCTCCTTCCTGGTGGCCGGGCTGTTCCTGCATCGCCAGCGCGACATCAAGCGCATGTTCAGCTACTCCTCCATCGAGCACATGGGCCTGATGACCTTCGCCTTCGGTCTGGGCGGCCCTTTGGCGACCTTCGCCGCCTTGCTGCACATGCTGGTGCACTCGCTCACCAAATCCGCGATCTTCGTGACCGTGGGCCATGCCGCGCACATAGCCGGCACCCAGGCCATCGATCGTATCCGTGGTCTGATCCGCACCCAGCCGGAGGTCGGCTGGTCCCTGCTGATCGGGGTGGCTGCTATCGCCGGCTTTCCACCCTTCGGCCTCTTTACCAGCGAGTTTCTGGTGCTCACCGCCACCATGAAGGGACAACCCTGGCTGACCCTGGCCCTGCTGATCGGCCTGGTGGTGGCCTTCGCCGGGCTGTTCCGCCACCTGCACCCCATGGTCTACGGGAACGCACCGGAGGGCCATCACCGGGTCCCGGCCAACATGCTTCCGGTCGCGGCGCACCTCCTCCTGGTTCTGTGGCTGGGGCTTTCCATCCCCGGCTTTCTGGCCCGCTCCCTGGACCGGGCCACCGAGCTGATCACGGGGGCCCATTTGCTATGAGCCGCTTGCCATGAGCCGCTTCGACTGGCTCTCGGAATACCTGGCGCGTCTCGAGGACGAGCACGTCCTGGTGCGCGGCGGCAGCTTCGAGCCCTTGGCACCGGCCTACCGGATGCTGCTGGACCCCGAGGACTGGGACACGGCTGGACGCGTCGCCGCCGCCCTCGGTTGCCGCTGGGCGGGGTTGTGGGGCGATCCAGTGGGGGGTTACATGGTGGGGGCCGATCCAGCGGGCCAAGGAGTGGCTGTGTACACTTGCCTGGAGCATCTCGGCGACTACCTGGTGCTGGCGACCGAGGTGGAGCTCGACCACCCCTCCCTGGCCTCCCACACGCCATACTATCCGGGGGCGGACCGACTGGAGCGCCACCTTCGGGACATGCTCGGCATCAGCTTCCTTAACAGCGGGGACGACCGCCGCTGGACCCGCCACCAGGCATGGTCCGAGGATCAGTTCCCCCTGCGCCCGGATTTTCCCGCAGCCGGGCACCCGAGCCGACACACCCCCGCCGACACCAAGTACCCCTTCGCAGCGGTGCAGGGCAGCGGGGTCTACGAGATCCCGGTGGGGCCGGTGCACGCAGGCATCATCGAGCCGGGACACTTCCGCTTCCAGGCAGTCGGCGAGGAGATTCTGCGCCTGGAGGAGCGCCTCGGCTATGTGCACAAGGGCATCGAGAAGATCGCCGTGGGCCGCGACGCCCGGGGGCTGGCACGCCTCGCCGGCCGTATCACCGGTGACTCGACAGTAGCCCACACCTGGGCCGCCTGTCAGGCCATGGAACGGGCCGCCGATTGGGCCGTGCCGCCGCGGGCGAACGCACTGCGGGCGCTGGCGGCCGAGCGTGAACGTGTGGCCAACCACCTGGGCGACATCGGCGCCGTCTGCAATGACGTGGCCTTCGCCTTTGCCAACGCGCAATGCTCACGCCTGCGCGAGGACTGGGCGCGCCGCAGTCACGAGCTTTTCGGTCACCGCCTGCTGATGGATCTGGTGGTGCCTGGCGGGGTGGCGCGTGACCTCCCGGACGAGGCCATTGCCAGGCTGCGCGCCGATCACACCGCCCTGCGACGTGCCGTCGTGCCCCTGTTCGACATCATCGACGACTTCCCCTCGCTGGAAGACCGGCTGCAAGGCACGGGCCGACTGCGACCCGAGGATGCCCGGGCCCTCGGCTGTACCGGCTACGTGGGCAAGGCGAGCGGACAGGGCTTCGACGTGCGCCACGACAGCCCCTATGCGCCTTATGACGGCCTGCGCCTGAAGGTACCGGTGATGACGGAGGGCGACGTGGCGGCGCGGGTACGAGTGCGCATGGAAGAGGTGCACGACAGTCTCACGCTGATGGACCGGCTGCTCGACGCCTTGCCCGCCAGTCCCATCCCGGATCCCCTCGGCGGCCCCTTGCCGGCACCGCCACTCGGGTCGACCGGCCTGGGCATGGTGGACGGCTGGCGTGGTGAGATCCTCAGCTTTGTACGCTTCGGCGAGGGCGGGCGCATCTCCCGCTTCTTCCCGCGCGACCCGAGCTGGCTCACCTGGCCGGCCCTGGAGCGGCTCATCCAGGGCAACATCGTCCCCGACTTCCCGGTCTGCAACAAGTCGGTCAACGCCTCCTACTCGGCCCACGACCTCTAGGCCAAATTTAAGCTAGGAAAACGCCATGCTACGCATTCTCGGCCAATCCCTGCGCACCGGCCTCGTCACCGAGCCCGCGCCCGCCCGCGACGACGCCGAGCTCGAGCGGATCGGCGTCGAGCTGCGCCGGTGCCTCGCGGCGCGCTTCGGGCGCAGCCTCGCCATCCGTCAGGTGGACGCCGGCTCCTGCAACGGCTGCGAGCTCGAGATCCACGCCCTCAACAATCCCTACTACGACGTGGAGCGCTTCGGCCTGCACTTCGTCGCCTCGCCGCGCCATGCCGATGCCCTGCTGGTGACCGGGCCGGTCTCCCGCCACATGGAGACCGCCCTGCGCCGCACGGCGATCGCCACACCTTCCCCAAAGCTGATCATCGCCGCTGGGACCTGCGCCTGCGACGGCGGTGAGTTCGGAGTCTCCTACGCGAGCTGCGGCGCCGTTGAGAAGGTCCTGCCGGTGGATGTCAAAATCCCGGGTTGTCCGCCGACACCGCTCGATCTGGTGCGGGGATTGCTGGCGGCGGTCGAGGCTCGCCATTCGGGCGACCGCCCCAGGTGACTGCCGGTATCCAACGCCGGCTCGGATAGCTGAGCGTAGCCGGTTTGCTGCCGCATCCAGACGGCAGAGGAGGGGCAAACCGTTTCGACTCCAAGCAAACCGGTTCCGGGCCTTGTGATCCAGGCTGCATTGACGCCCTTGCGCAAAAATGACTAAATCCAGTTTGTGCGGGCTGGGTAAAGACAGAAAGCAACAACAACTTCAAACGATCAGTACGCCCAGGGGAGACGATTATGAGCTTGTTTTCGATCGATACGCTCGCGAAGGCGGCCTCGAAGGGGCACCTGGATCTGGTTACCAGATTCCTCGAAGAGGGACAGGACCCGGAAAAGCCGGACAACCGTGGACTGACACCGCTGCAATACGCCGCCAATAAGGGCCATCTCGATATCGTCAAGATACTCGTCGAGAAAGCAAAGGTCGATGTAGACAGGCGCAAGGAAGGGGGCTTTGGTGCGCTCATGTACGCCGTCTTTGCAAATCACCACGAAATCGTCGCCTATCTTCTCGAACATGGCGCTGAGACTCCCTGTAGCGACAATGAATATTCACCGCTTCATTACGTGATAATGAATGGCAAGAAGCCTTGGGCAAAGGAAATCCTCGAGCTGATGTTGAAGTCCGGGGCAAACCCGAACTGCATCGACAAGCTCAAACAAACGCCGTTGGAGCATGCTTTCGAGATGAAAAACGCGGGAATCCTGAGAATGCTCGTTACAGGCGGCGCCGACGTGCGCAGACTCGACAAGCACGGTCTCTCTCTCCTGCATCGCATGGCCATGACAACCGACTTCTCGTTGAAGGATCGGTTGGCGATCGTTGACGATATCCTGAAAAGCGGGATCGATCCGAACATCCCTGCTCGGGACGGAGCCACACCCCTGCACACGGCTGCAGGCGTAAAAGGAAAGAGCGCCCTGGAAATGCTCAACCTGCTGATCGAGAGAGGCGCCGATCCACAGGCACGCGACTTAGTGGGAAATACACCCCTGGATGTAGCAATGACAAGAGGGTGTCCGGAAGCACAAAACTTCCTGAAGTCACACTGAGAAGCTCCGTTCGGCTTACTTGAGCTTCACGACAATACCCTGCAGGCCGTTGCTGCTCAGGAGGCCGCGGGTCTTGGAGACCTCCTGCTTGCCCTCGTAAGGGCCCGCGCGCACACGATACCAGTCTTTGCCGTTTATGTTGACCTTCGTGATGCGGGCCTGGATGCCGAGCAGCGCAAGCTTGGCTTTGAGCCGCTCCGCATCGGAGGTGGTGCGGAAGGAAGCCACCTGTACCAGGTAGGAGCCGCTGCCGGCCGCTGTCTTCGCGGGCCCGGATGCCGGTTGTTGAGGGCGTTTTTCGGTCGGGGCGGCTTTGGCCTGTGGTGCCGGCTTTGGTATCCTGGGGGGTGAGGCGGACGCACCCAGCTGCTCGTCCGGCACCACCACCTCCATCTCCGGGAGAATCTGGTGGAACACGAAGTTGGGCTTCGTCGTTGGTGGGGCCTTCGCTTGTGTACTGGACGGTGAGGCCGGCGGTGTTCTCTCATGCATCGTCCAGGCGACTCCGACGCCGAAGGCGCCCAAGACCGCTCCCGTGACGAACCAAAAGAATCCGGAGCCACCGCGCCGAGGATGGCGGGGCTTGATCCTTTCCCGTGCCTTGTAGTCTCTGGTTGCCATCTCACATGTTCTCCGGGGCCGACACCCCGAGCAGATTGAGCCCGTTGCGCAGCACTTGGCGTGTCGCCAGGATCAGCTTGATCCGCGCGTCGCGCAGGTGCTCATCCGCTACCAGGAATTGGTGGGCGTTGTAGTAAACGTGAAAGTCGTTGGCCAGCTCCCGCAGATAGTGGGTCAGCTGGTGAGGCTCCTCGGTGAGCGCTGCCGCTTCAACCACCTCGGGGTAGCGGGAAAGGGTCTTGAGCAGGATCTGCTCGTGGGCCTCACAGAGCAGATCTAGATTTGTCTCGCCCGGACTCGGGTTGACCGCAAGGCCCTTTTCCGCCGCCTGGCGCAACACGCTACAGATCCGGGCGTGGGCGTACTGGACGTAGTAGACCGGGTTGTCCGAGGACTGCGACTTGGCGAGATCCAGGTCGAAATCCAGGTGTTGCTCGCAACGGCGCATGACGTAAAAGAAACGGGCAGCATCCCTGCCCACCTCCTTGCGCAGCTCGCGGAGGGTGACGAACTCCCCCGAGCGGGTCGACATCTGGACCTTTACCCCGCCGCGGTAGAGGATGGCGAACTGCACGAGGAGCACGTCCAGCTTTCCGGGGTCATCGCCGAGGGCCGAGAGGGCGGCCTTCACCCGCGGCACATAGCCGTGATGGTCCGCGCCCCAGATGTCGACGACGCGATCGAAGCCGCGCTCCAGCTTGTCCATGTGATAGGCGATATCGGAGGCAAAATAGGTCAACTGTCCGTTGTCGCGCTCCACCACCCGGTCCTTCTCGTCGCCGAAGTCGCTCGAGCGGAACCAGAGCGCCCCATCCCGCTCGTAGAGATATCCGGCCTCACGCAGGCGCTCGATGGCCTTGTTGACGGCGCCGCTCTCGGTCAGGGAGCGCTCCGAGTACCACTCGTCGTACTCGACGCCGAACAGGGAGAGGTCGTCGCGGATATCGTCCAGGATGCGGTTGAGCCCCAGCTCCAATACCAACCGGTAACGATTGTCGCCCAGCAGGTGACGGGCACGCTCGATCAAAGCGTCGATGTGGAGCTCCTTGTCTCCCCCGTCCGTCTCATCCGGAGGCAAGCCGGTGAGGACCTCGCCGGCCGCGCAGCGGTAGTCGTCTCCGTGCTCTCGATGTAGGGAGGCGGCGATGTCCCACACGTAGTCGCCCTTGTAGCCGTTGCAAGGGAAGGCGAGCTCCTCTCCGCACAGCTCCAGGTAGCGCAGCCAAACGGAGGCGGCCAGGATGTCCATCTGGCGGCCGGCATCGTTGACATAGTACTCGCGGTGCACGTCGAATCCCACGGCGGCCAACAGACTTGCCACCACGGCGCCGTACGCCGCACCGCGACCGTGTCCCACGTGGAGTGGACCGGTGGGGTTGGCGGAAACGAACTCGACCTGAACACGCTTGCCGGCACCGAGGTCGCTGCGCCCATAGTCCGGTCCGGCGCCAAGGATCTCGGGCACCAGGGCCCGGTAAGCGCTCGGGGAGAGGAAGAAGTTGACGAACCCGGGGCCGGCGATCTCCACTCGCTCGATGAGCGTTGAGGCGGGCAGGGATGCTACGAGGCCAGCCGCCAGATCGCGGGGCTTGCGGCGTGCCTGCTTGGCCAGCACCATGGCCGCATTGCAGGAGAAGTCGCCGTGCCGCGGGTCCCGTGTACGCTCCACCTGAATGTCGGGCGGTTTGCTTTCCGAGAGGGTGCCGTCGGCGACCAACTGCTCCAGGGACTGCCTGAGGAGATCCTTGACCTGTTGCTTCATAGATTCGACTGGGGACTGCAAATTCGGCGCAGGATACCAGGAATCGGCGTTTCGGAGCATGTCATCCGGTGTCTGCATCCGGCGAGCAAATTGGCAGGCAGCCACCTTACGATGTACGGAAAAGTCGTTCCCGAGCACAACACCTTCAGCGAAGAGGTTAAATCTACGGTGGATCTCGGATGGGAGTGACGAGCCTTCTGCTCTATCATGCGGCTCGGACAATCCAGAAAGGCATAGGCCGGAGCTTCAGGAACCGCCCCCTGAAACCTAATGTGCAGGAGTTGGCGGGTCCGACCCTCCCCGCCAACTCCGTGGCGGCACGATTCCCGTTGGGTGCGGATCGGAAGCGCCACCAGTATCCAGGAGCAGACTGGGGAGTGTATCGTCAGAGAAAAATGTATCGTCTGAGAGTAGATTTGGTGCTCGCGATCGTTTCGTTGCTGGGCATCGGTACGATGATCCAGGCTTGCGGGCAAAAGGGGGATTTGTATCTCCCTGAGCCGAAGAAGGAGACACCGAAGCAGACGGCGACAAGTATCAAGACAGAGCCGGCACCAACGCCTGAAGCCCCTGGATCAAGGATGAGCCGATGAAGCGTCGACTAGAGCCAGAGCTCATGGAGGATGCCGAGCAGGCCCTCGCCTACGCCCGTGCAGATTTCTCGGAGCCGAACGCGCTGTTTATCAAACTGCTGGGTGAGATGAATCCGGGCGCGCTCACAGGTGCCCAAGCCCTCGACCTGGGATGCGGACCGGCAGACATCGTACTGCGCTTCCTGAAGATCTACCGCGGGGCCCGGTGCGACGCGCTGGACGGCTCATCTGCGATGTTGGCGCAAGCGCGCCTGACACTGGATCGATTTCCTGGGTCGGCGGGGCGCTGTCGGTTGATCCTGGATGTCCTGCCATCCTCTCAGATCCAGAATTCGGCCTACGATCTGGTGTTTTCCAACAGCTTGCTACATCATCTGCAGGATCCCCAGGTCCTTTGGCGAACCGTCCGCGAGGCAGGTAAACCGGGCGCCCTCGTTTTGGTCATGGACCTCATGCGCCCCCCGTCGGTCGTTTGGGCGGAGTCTCTGGTGGCCGTGTACGCAGCCGACGCCCCGGAGGTTCTGCGCAAGGATTTCCGTAATTCGCTGTTTGCAGCGTTCGAGCCGCAGGAGGTCGTCGCGCAGCTCGAGGAAGCAGGGCTGTCGGGACTCGAGGTGGGTCTGGTCAGCGACCGGCATCTGGCGGTGATGGGGAGGTTGCAATGAATGGTTGTCAGCACCTTGCTCGGATGCTCCCCCAATGGTAGCGTTTCCCCCAATTGACAGCCACGATGCCGCGTGATTGGCTTTCCATTTCGCCCTTGCGGCGACCTGAATGCGAAAGCGTGCTCGCCCTGATCAGGTAGATCGGCAGTGCAAGATGACGACAGCGAAAAGGACGGCGCAGCGTACTCGCTTACGACTGGGGGCAGTACTGCTCCTGGGGCTCTTCCTGATCGCCCTCGTCTGGGGCATACGAGTCGAGCTGAAGTCCTCGCCCATGCAGTGGCGTTTGTTCACTTCCTTGGCGGAGCGATTTTCCGTATCCGTCGAGTCCGGCGCCAATCTGGACGCGCGATTTCCAGATGCGGGGCCCTATGACGAGCGCCTGGGATACGCCCAAATCCCGGATTTCCTCCAAGCGCTGAAGGCCAAGGGATACCGGATCGACCAACAGGCGCGTTTGTCCCCGGCCCTGGAATCCTTCATCGACCTCGGCGGCTTCCCCATCTACGGGGAAAAATCACAGGCAGGGCTGGAGATTCTCGACCACTCCAACGTCGAAATCTACCACGCGCGCCATCCGGAGCGGGTCTTCCCCGATTATCGGACCATCCCGCCGATCGTCGTCTCCACGCTCTTGTTCATCGAGAACCGGGAGCTCGCCGATCTTTCGCATCCTACCCGCAACCCGGCGGTGGAGTGGGATCGTCTTGCTGCCGCCGGTGTCAACGCCTTGGTCTCGTCCGTCGTTCCGACCGGACAACACTTCGGCGGATCGACGCTCGCCACCCAGATCGAGAAGTTTCGTCACTCTCCGGGTGGGCATACGAGCTCTGTCCTCGACAAACTGCGTCAGGTCCTATCCGCCAGCGTGCGCGCTTATCAAACCGGCCCTGACACGACACAGGCACGCCGGCGCATCATCGTCGATTACTTCAATTCCACCCCCCTGTCGGGTCGACGCGGGTTCGGCGAGGTCATCGGGTTGGGCGAAGGGCTTCACGTCTGGTACGGAACGGATCTGGACGAGCTGAGGCAAAGACTCGGCCGGATCGGCGAAGCCGATGCCCCCAGCCCCCGGACAGCATTGGTGTACAAACAGGCATTGAGCCTGCTCCTTGCCGAGCGCCGACCTTCCTATTTCCTCCTGTCCGGACGCGACCAGTTGGCCAAGCTCACTGACCGGTACCTGCGTTTCCTCGCCGAATCCGGGGTCGTGAGCACCGAGCTGCGCGATGCGGCCCTCAGCCAACCGCTCGTCTTCCGCACGGATACACCGGCCCCAGAGGATACCTCGTACGTCGAGCACAAAGCGCTCAATGCGGTCCGCTCCCACCTGCTGTCCCTACTGCAGCTCCGGAGCCTTTACGAGCTGGACCGATTCGATATGCGCGTCGTGGCGGCTTTGGACGCAACCGCTCAGCGCAACGTATCGGACGCCTTGCGCCTCTTCAAGAACCCCAAAGCGGCGAGGAAGGCCGGCCTCTACGGGAAGCACCTGCTTCGCCGTGACCCGGGAAGTGTCGCCTATAGCGTTACCCTTTACGAGCGCGGAGCCGAATCGAACCTGGTTCGTGTTCAGGCCGACAACCTGGATCGCCCACTCGACATCAATGAAGGGGGCATGTTCGACCTCGGCTCTACCGCCAAACTGCGGACGTTGGTGACCTATCTGCAGATCGTAGCCGAGCTGCATAACCGATTTGCGTCCAAATCGGCCACCGAGCTGCGCCAGCTTGCCGACGACACACAGGACCCGCTGACCGGCTGGGCCGCGCAGTACCTCGCCGGCACCCGGGACCGCACCTTGTCCGAGATGCTCGAAGAGGCGATGAAACGCAGATACTCGGGTGTTCCGGCAACCTTCTTTACCGGTGGCGGACTTCAGAGCTTCGCGAACTCGGACAAGTGGGAGAACCGCATCATGTCGGTGAGCGAGGGCTTCCGGCATTCCGTCAACCTGGTGTTCATTCGCATGATGCGGGACATTCTCAAGTACTACCAGTCCAAGGACGAGGTGCCTCTCAGCGAGATTCTCGCAGACCGGGAAAACCCTGCGCGCGACTCGTACCTGAAGAGGTTCGCGGACAGGGAGGGCAAGGTCTTCCTCGCTCGCTTCTACAGACGCTACAAAAAGTTGGAGCCGGATGAGGCCTTGGCCTTGCTCGCCAGTCGCGTGCGGCCTGCTCCACACCGGCTCACCGTGACCTTCCGCTCGGTGCGCCCTCGGGCATCTCTGGAGGATTTCACCCGCTTCATTCATGAGCAACCGAGCACCGCCGAGCTTTCGGGGCAAACCGTAAGCGATCTCTACGCGAAGTATGGGCCGGACCGATTCGACCTGAACGACCGTGGTTATCTTGCCGGTGTCCACCCCTTGGAGCTTTGGCTGGTAGGTTACTTACAGAATCATCCTCATGCGACCTGGAGCCAGGTGTCGGCAGCTAGCATCGGCAAGCGTCAGGAAGTCTACCGGTGGCTCTTCAAAGCAAGGCGCAAGGGCGCGGCGAATGCCCGGATTCGCATCATTGCCGAGGAGGAAGCGTTCAAGCAGGTGCACGCGTCCTGGAGCCGGCAGGGGTATCCCTTTGCCTCGCTGGTTCCTTCGCTCGGCACCGCGATCGGCAGCTCCGCCGATCGGCCCGCTGCACTGGCCGAGCTCATGGGCATCATCATGAACGACGGAATACGGCTTCCCACCGTATATGTGGAGAGCATACACCTGGCCGAGGGCACACCTTTCGAGACCCACTTGGGTCGCGAGTCCGAGCCCGGTGAGCGGGTGATGCCGAAGGAAATCACCGATGTGCTGCGCCGCGCCTTGGAGGACGTGGTTGCCCACGGCACGGCAAGACTACTCTCGGGCGCTTACAAGGACTCCGAGGGAAAGCCGATGAAGGTGGGCGGCAAAACTGGAACCGGCGACGAGCTCATCGAGCGCTATGGTCCGGGTACCGCCGGCGCCAAGGATAAAGAGGTGAGCCGAAGCGCGGCCTTTGCGTTTTTCCTCGGTGACCGCTATTTCGGCGTGATTACGGCGTACGTTCCCGGTGCTAACGTGAAAGGCCACCGCTTTACCAGCGCCCTACCCACGCAGATCCTGAAATCGCTGGAGCCCGTACTGGCGCCGGTCCTCCAGGGTGAGCCGTCGGTGCCGATACCTGGTATGGGGCCGGTGCTTGCCGATAACGCAACCGATGACGATGCGGGACAGACTGACGCAGTGCCTGAGATCGAGCGCCGGAGGGCAAACCGTAAGCCCCGTCGGAAACACAGAGAAACGCCTAGGCGTACGGTCAAGGGAGGGGCGCCGCGTGTCATTGACGAGCTATTCTGATCCTCCGAATGGCTAGCATTGGAAAAGCCGAGCTGCTGGGACAGTGGCGTATGTTCTGGAGACGGCCCCTGCTATGAGCCGCCTCTGAAACAATGAACCTAAGAAGAGCAGTTGAACCGCAGAGACGCTGAGAACGCATAGAGAAATCAAGGAGATACGCACGTAAATCCGTCGCCTGTCGGTGAATGGACTCCATCAGGTAATGCATTGTTTCATTGGCGTTTATTCGCGTTCATTCGCGGTTGACTGCCGGATCTAGGATGAGAGGCCGCCTCGACCCTGATCATTCACCCCGATCCTCTCCCATAAAGGGGGAGGGGGACTTTATTCCCAATTCTCCAGCATGGAGAAAAATCCGGCCAATATATCCTCATCTGGCTCCGGAAAGACCACGGCGTCGGGCTGCTTGGGCAGGGTGAGCTCGAATCCGCTTTTCCCCTCAGCAGCCGTTGTTTGCAAGGTGCCGCCATGGTGCCAGACAATCAGGTAGGCAGGGAGCAATCCGGCGCTCGCGTATTCTGACGGCGAGCCTCCCGAACGGCGATCAGATACCGCCCCCGCTCCCGTAACCCTGAGAATCGATGTCCCATTTCCCTCGGACTCCCATGCCCAGCGAGCGGTGGTTGGATTTGCCATCTGTTTCGCCAGGACGTCAATCATTGCGGCGATGAGATCCCGCCGCATGGCGATCTCGCCGGCGTTGCCCTCGGCTGCGAGCCCGGCGCTGCGCAACAGCTCGGCCAAGTCTGCTCGGTCCGGAAAGCCGGCTTGCACAGACTCGTCCAGGGCATGCAAAGCGCGATGCGTCTGCATCAAGGAAAATGCCTCTCGCACTTCCAGTCCCCAGAGCTCGAGATCGGCCATCGCCGGCGGCCCTGCAGACTCATCGATACAGGAATCACGCGTCCAGGCGGCGATCGCATAGGGTGCGTGCCGCAGGTGCACCAACCCCTCTGTGATTGCAAGCAGGCTGACCAAGCGGTCGTTTTGTGTCATGCGGTGGCGAACGCTGAGCTTTTCGGAAAGAAGCAGATCGCGCTCGCGCCGCAGGAGGAAGAAGTCCATGGCGTGACGCAACTCCACCTTGAGGGCCTGGATGTCCCAGGGCTTCGTCACATAGCGCAGAATCTCTCCCCGGTTCACGGCAGCTATGGCGTCGTCCAAATCCGAGTAGGCTGTGGTGAGGATGCGCACGATTTCCGGCCAGTCCTCCCGGGCCCGCTTGAGCAGATCGACCCCCTGTTGGCCGGGCATGCGCTGGTCTGTTATCAGAACCGCGATCTCCTCGCCGTGTTGCGCCAGGACATCCAGGGCTTCTGGGACACTTCCAGCCGTCATGACCGAAAAATCGTTGGCATAAGCCATCCGGAAGTATTTCTGTGCCTTCTCCTCGTCATCCACGAACAACACGAAGAAGGCTCGCTGGTTATCGTTCTGTGTCATGCCTGATCGCCTCCGGCAGATGTGATTCCTGCGCCGCCGCTTCGACTCTGGGGAAGGTAAGCGCGAGCTCAGTGTATTCTCCATGGCGAGAGCGACATTGGATATCCCCGTCGAAGGCGTGCAACACCCTGCGGCAAAAAGGAAGCCCCATGCCGGTACCGTACCCGGCCCCCTTGCCGCTGTAGAACTCATCAAAAATATAGGGGAGTGCCTGGGGGGAAATCCCGGCACCCGTGTCGCGAAAAAGGAGGCGGTTGTGCGTTTCGCCGGGCTCCTGACGTACCTGTATCTCCCCTTTCCCGACCTCGCTTATCGAATCGAGAGCGTTCCGTACTAAATTGTAGACGACGTAGCTCAGGAGGAGCTCGGAGCCAAAGACGTCGAAGCCGCTCCCATCGACCGAGACCAAGCGCTCTTCCCCCTTCCTGAAGGGATAGGTCCGCAACGCATCATCGACGCATCGTCGTACCGGGAACAGGAGATAGCCACTTCGATCCTCTGCATCTTCGGCGGCATTCATCAACATTAGCCTGATCAGCATGTTGGTACGGTCGACGAGGGAAAGAACCATACCCGGAGTAGTGCCCATGAGGTCGAGCAGCGGCTCCGGAATCTCCTCGGCGAGACCGATCTGCATCTCCCGACGATAACCCTGGATCAACTTCGGCAGATACTCTTCGATGCTGCTGACGGCGGTGTGTATGGTAGCGAGTGGTGTGCTCAATTCATGGGCGATGTGTGAGGCCAGAGATATGATTGTGCGACGGCGGGCCTGCAACAGATCCTTCTCATGGCACCGGCGACGGTACAGCTCCAGTGCGCCATGAAGCTCCCGGCGAAGCCCCTCGATATCCCACGGCTTGAGAATATAGCGGTAGATCTCTCCCCGATTGACGGCGGCAACGGCATCGTCCATGTCCGCATAGGCCGTCGTCAAGAGGCGCACAATATCGGGATGGCGCGACTTCACATGGTCCAGGAGCTGGATACCGGTCTTTAGGGGCATGCGCTGATCAGTGATAAGCACGCCTATCTGATCGGACTCGGCGGTGAGCAACTCTTCGGCCTCGTCGACACTCGTGGCCGTGAGAACGCAAAAATCCCGCTCAAAGGCGCGCGTGAAATACTTGATGCTGCGTAGCTCGTCGTCTACGTACAATATTGTTGGCCGTGCTACCGCTACCGATTCCATGTCTTCCCGTTGTTGTAACTGCATCGTCATCTTTCCAACCTTGGCGGCCCCATTGCTGAATCCAGACAAGCCATTTCCTCCGTTACCTGCTGAAAACCCAAAAGGTTCTGCAATGGTATTGGGTTAGATGCTGCCTATTCCAAGAAAGCAATGGATTGACCTGACAAATAATTTAGCCTAAATGGACGGAGCCCTTATTGTACCCAATCACATGATTTCTCGAATCATGCCTAATCCGGTTGACTCAGGAACATACCACATAAAGTGTGGGGCCGTGATCGGTATGTCCCCTGTCGCCAGGGCGAATCGGTTCTCGTATAGATCTAACCGTTGAATAACAAGTTAGCTGGCGTTCTGGATAATCTCCGCACGTGAGGGTATAAAGCACATCAACACCCGGTAACTAAAGGGAAAATCGAAAAATGAAGTGGCCCCGGCGCGATGGTCCTCGTCGAACTGGAGCAGAAACGGACACTTGAGGCCGAACAGTGCCAGTGCCAACATAAGGTGATCGACCTATGCAATCTCGCAGGATGGCTTGTCGGGGATCTGCACGAAGCACTGGCGTTCCTTATGCAGAAGGCCGAGCGCGCTTAGCGCTTGGCGAAGCTGAGGGGTGCTCATAAGGGCTGTAACCGCAATGTGGAGCTATAGATGCTGGCCCCAGTATATTGAACTTTCTCGGAAATGTTTACGAAAAGATTTTTTGCCAACGATTTTATCCGATTGGTTTTATGAGATTTTTATTTCTAGCGGGAATTGCTGCTTTTTATCGCGCTTCTCCTGGGATTGTCAGACCAGCGGCAGCACGCTGTCCTGGGCGAGCCAACGGTCCACCGCTCGGGCGCACTGGCGCCCCTCGCGAATTGCCCAGACCACCAGGGACTGACCGCGGCGCATATCACCGCAGATGAACACTCCGGGGGCGTTGCTGCGATAGTCGGTGTCGCCGGCCGCTACCATGCCACGTGGCGTCAGGGCGAGATTGTGGGCCCGGACCAGGCCCCCGTGCTGCGGGTGGGCATAACCTATGGCGATCAGCACCAGCTGCGCCGGTAAGCGTCGGATGGCACCCTGCACGAGCGCCTTGCGCCAGCGATTCGGGCCATCCGCGCGCCACTCGAGGCGCTGGAGGATCACCGCCTCGACGCGATCCCCGCCGCCGTCGAATGCAATGGTGTCCCAGCCCCAGATCCGGCGGCAGCCCTCCTCGTCATGGTCATCGGGGCGCAGCTCGGGGGCGGGCTCGGGCCAGTGCGCGAGCACGTCCCCGTGCTCCGGCGGCTGCTCGTGGTACTGGACCTGGGTGACGCTGTCGGCACCCTGACGGACGCTCGTGCCGACACAATCACCGCCCGTATCGCCACCACCGACAACCACCACGTCCAAGCCCTTGGCATCGATGCTGGCCACAGGGTCCAACGGCAGCCCGGCGATGCGCCGGTTCTGTTGTTCCAGATACTCCATGGCGAGGTGGATGCCGCGAAGGGAGCGCCCCGGCACTACAACCTCCCGCGGTACCTCGCAGCCGCAGGCGAGCACTACCGCGTCCCAGGAGCCACCCAGCTCGCGCAGGTCGCCCACCGGAGTGGAGGCCCGAAACACCACGCCCTCGGAGCGCATCTGCGTAAGACGGCGGTCCAGAATACGTTTGTCCAAGCGGAAGTCGGGGATACCGTAACGCAGCAGCCCGCCGATGCGGTCGGCCTTCTCGAGCACCTCGATAGCGTAGCCGGCACGGCACATCTGCTGAGCGCAAGCGAGACCCGCCGGACCGGAGCCCACAACGGCGACATGACCGCGCGGCTCCGGGAGCCCACACATGGGCCGGACCCACCCCGCCTCCCAGGCATGCTCCGATACGGCCAGCTCGATATCCTTGATGCTGACCGGGGCGTCGCTGATCCGCAGGGTGCATGCGTGCTCACAGGGGGCGGGACAGAGGCGCCCCGTAAGCTCCGGGAAATTGTTCGTGGAGTCCAGCTGATCGTAGGCGCTGCGCCACTGGCGCTCGTAGACCAGGGCATTCCACTCCGGGATCAGATTGTGCACGGGACAGCGGGCGTGACAGTATGGAGTACCGCAATCCATGCAGCGGTCCGCCTGGCGCCGGGCCTGGGCCTCGGGCATGAGGCCGACATACTCGCGCCAGTGCCGCAAGCGACGGAGTACGCGCTCCTTGCGTGGGGCCTCCCGGTGATAGCGCAGGAAGCCGTCGGGATCTGTCATCGCGCACCTCGGACGAGGCGACTAATATCCTAAGCTTAGCCCAGCGGGATCACAGTGGCCCAAACCACAGGTGCGAGACGACGATCCCGGTCGCGCCAGCAATGAGCACTCCACCGAGCGGCGCAGCGAGATGCCGGCCAAAGGGCAAGTTCTTCTCTGCCGCCATCGTCGCGCCGAGTAACAGCATCCAACCGATGCTGCCTGCGCCCACCACGAACATCAGCAACATCAGCGCCCAACAGCAGCCGACACAATAAACTCCGTGATCCAAGCCCAGCAGGAGCGCATGACGGTGCGCCCCGCGGCCGTTCCAGTGGCGCATGACGAAGCTCAGGGGTACGCGGCACTTGTCGAGACAACGATATTTGAGCGACGAAAACTGGAACAAGCCGGCGACAAAGAACACGACGGCCCCGAATACCCAGCCGTTCAAGCCCAACCAGACGCTGCTTTGAACTGTCTGATGCACCATCCAATCGACACCATGCGCGGCGATACCGAACAGCCCCCACGCCGCCAGGTAACCGCTGATGACCAGCGTTATCAGAAGCGACTGATCCATGCGCCTTTGGGTGAGTCTCCTGAAAGTCTCGAGGAGAGGCAGGGTCGTGGGCAACATCATCGCCGACGTCATCAGAATCCACCCGCCGACGTAGAGTAGTGCGGGAGGAAGCATACCGCCTGGCCGAGGGGCAAGGCACATGCCGTCGGCAAGTCCGAGCTCCATCCACTGCCCGTGATGGAGAAAGCGCCCGTAAGGCGACGACTCCAATAGCCAGAGGGAAACCCACGCGAAGACGACGAGCAGCCCGATGAGGGGGACCAAGACACCCTGTCGTTTGATGTGCTGCATGAGCGGAGCACTGCCGTCCGCGCCGGTGCGGCCGCTACCGTGCGACCGACACCGGCGAGGCGATCAGGCCTCGAACAAGAACTGCCCTTGGACCGAGCTGCGACCCTGGATGTCGAGGCTCAGGCCGAGAGCCGGACTCGATGCCTTCAACTTTGGGGCCATGCCAGCATATGCGGGGGCGTTGCGGATGACGGAGAACGCCGCGTCATGGAGCGTCGTATTCTCGCCAGTGGCCCCGATGAATGCCTCCATCTCTGCATCCACGGCCGAGCCGATCTTGAGCTGACCCTTACCCTTCTCGACTTCGAAGGTGATGGGCGCGCGCTCGACGGCCACCACCTCGCCGATCAGCTGCGCCAAGTCCGCTACGGGACCCCCCTTCTTGCCGGTGTAGGTAGCGAGAAGGGCTTCCTCCTGTACCGACGTCGCCTTGTCATCGACAAACGCATGGGCGCGCCAATTACCAGCGAGCGCGTTGCCTGGGATGTTGACCGCGACGGCGAATGTAAGCCCCGAGACGTCGGTGCCGTCAACGTCACCCTTGTCGAAGTGCCAGGCGATGATCCCCTCGCAGGTGCCGCCGTCTGGGTCCTGCCCGACCCAACAGGGGCAGATCGCATTGCAGGTACACACCTCGAGCATGCTGCCTTCCAGCCGATATGCCATGATCTCTCTCCTCCCCTTGCGGCCCACGGGTGGGTGCCGATTCACCGGTTATCATTATGATTCTCGTGTCTCTCCACGACAGCACGGCGCTCCTGACATGAGCCCTGTGCACTTGGTCCATCGGCGGCAAGGAGCTTTGTTGAGTGTTATCGTCGGAGATTAATCCCTAATGTAGACCACGGAAGGCGCGAAAGTAATGCAAGTCGAGGCTCAGGCAGACGGTCGTGTGCACCACACTGTATTTTGGCGAAATGCACGAGCACAGGTGGCTGTGATCGGGCATCGCCCGGCCTCCACTCCACGATCTGCACTCCATGTCGCCGACACAGGTCCGGCAGAATTCAGCCGATCGGTTCCCGCGAGGTTCCATAGCTCGCTCGACGGCGATATTTCGAAGCAAACACAACGGGTTACTTTTGTGGAATAATGCGGCAAACCTTACCGCCGTAACCGCGGCAAAACCCGGACTTATGTACCCATGGCGCAGTACATTTTCACCATGAATCGGGTCGGCAAGGTGGTGCCGCCCAAAAGGTTCATCCTCCGCGACATCTCCCTGTCCTTCTTCCCGGGTGCCAAGATCGGTGTGCTCGGCCTCAACGGCGCTGGCAAGTCGAGCCTGCTGCGGATCATGGCGGGCATCGATACCGAGATCGAGGGCGAGGCCCGGCCCCAGCCGGGCATCAAGGTCGGCTTCCTGCCCCAGGAGCCGCAGCTCGATGAGGCGAAGGACGTTCGCGGCAACGTGGAAGAAGCCCTCGAGCATGTCAAGGCAGCCCTGGAGCGCCTGGATGCGGTCTACGCCGCCTACGCGGAGCCCGACGCGGACTTCGACGCGCTCGCCAAGGAGCAGGCGGATCTGGAGGACCTGATCCAGGCCACCGACGGGCACAACCTGGAGCGCACCCTGGAGGTGGCCGCCGATGCCCTGCGCCTGCCGCCCTGGGAGGCGGATGTGAAGACACTCTCCGGGGGCGAGCGTCGGCGCGTAGCCTTGTGCCGGCTGCTCCTGCAAAAGCCCGACATGCTGCTGCTCGACGAGCCCACCAATCACCTGGACGCCGAGTCCGTGGCCTGGCTGGAGCGCTTTCTGCACGAGTACCCGGGTACCGTGGTGGCCGTGACCCACGATCGCTACTTCCTGGACAACGTGGCCGGCTGGATCCTGGAGCTCGACCGCGGCCACGGAATCCCTTGGGAGGGCAACTACTCCTCCTGGCTGGACCAAAAGGAAAGGCGTCTGGAGCTCGAGCAAAAGCAGGAGGCGGCCCGCATCCGCACCATGAAGCACGAGCTGGAGTGGGTGCGCTCCAACCCCAAGGGCCGCCACGCCAAGAGCAAGGCGCGCCTGGCCCGCTTCGAGGAGCTTCAATCCCCCGAGTTTCAGAGCCGCAACGAGACCAACGAGATCTATATTCCCCCCGGTCAGCGTCTCGGCGACCTCGTCATCGAGGCCAGGGAGCTGCGCAAGGCCTACGGCGACAACCTCCTGTACGAGGGCCTCTCGTTCAACCTGCCCAAGGGTGGAATCGTGGGGATCATCGGTCCCAACGGCGCGGGCAAGACCACCCTCTTCCGCATTCTGACCGGCCAGGAGCAGCCGGACGCCGGCGAGCTGCGCATCGGCGACACGGTCGAGGTCGCCTACGTGGACCAGAGCCGCGATGCCCTCGACGGATCCAAGACCGTCTGGGAGGAAGTCTCCGACGGCTCCGATACTATCGTAGTGGGGCGTTACGAGATGCCCTCGCGCGCCTACTGCAGCCGCTTCAACTTCAAGGGCTCGGACCAGCAGAAGCGTATCGGTGATCTCTCGGGCGGTGAGCGCAACCGGGTGCACCTGGCCAAGCTCTTGAAGAGCGGTGGTAATCTCTTGCTGCTGGACGAGCCCACCAACGATCTGGACGTGGAGACCCTGCGCGCTCTCGAAGAGGCCCTGCTCACCTTCCCCGGCTGTGCCGCGGTCATCAGCCATGACCGCTGGTTCCTGGATCGCATCGCCACCCATATCCTGGCCTTCGAGGGCGACTCTCAGGTGACCTGGTTCGAGGGCAACTACGCCGACTACGAAGCGGACCGGCACCGTCGCCTGGGCGAAGAGGCGGACCAGCCGCACCGCATCAAGTACCGTCGCCTCTCCGGGTAACGCCGGTCGGTGTGCTTCCGATGACCGATGTCGCCGCGCTCATCGACCGTGCTGCAGCTCTGCTCGACCGCCTCGACGAGCTGTTGCCGGTAGCATCCGCGCCCCCGGATTGGACCAAGGAGGCCTTCCGCTGGCGCAAGAGCGGGCGGCAGGGGCTCCTTCAGGCGCTGCGAGAGCCGCATCGGCTGGCCCTGAACGACCTTCTGTGCGTGGAGCACCAGAAGGAGGAAATCGAGCGCAACACCCGCCAGTTCCTTGCCGGAAAGAGCGCCAACAACATGCTGTTGTGGGGCTCCCGAGGGACGGGCAAGTCTTCCCTCGTCAAGGCGATCTTCAACGAGCTCCGCGGCCAGGGGCTGCGTCTGGTAGAGGTGGACAAGGACGACCTCATCGACCTGCCGGACATCCTCGATCAGATCCGTTACCGTCCGGAGCACTTCGTCCTCTTTTGCGACGACCTTTCCTTCGAGGCCAGTGAAACCGGGTACAAGGCCCTGAAGGCCGCCCTGGACGGCTCCGTTAGTGCTACGCCGGACAATGTGTTGATCTATGCCACCTCCAATCGCCGTCACCTATTGCCGGAATTTCAGCGTGAGAATCGCGAAGCGAGGGTGGTCGACGGAGAGATTCACCACGGCGAGGGGGTGGAGGAAAAGATCTCGCTCTCGGATCGTTTCGGGCTCTGGATCTCCTTCTATCCCTTTACGCAGGAGCAGTACCTCGAGATCGTGCACCACTGGCTGCGCCGGCTCGGCGTGGATACGCGCGACCATGAGGAGATCGACCGGGCTGCACTGCAGTGGGCCCTGCGCCGCGGCTCGCGCAGCGGGCGCACCGCCTGGCAGTTCGCCCGCGACTGGGCAGGAAGGGTGTAAGCGTTTGGGTGCCTCAGACCAATTGTCTAGCCAGGGAGTGTTATCAGATCAGTTTTCGAGTCGATAGACCTCTGCGGAGGTTTGGAAGAACAGCTTCTCGCGCTCGTTGTGGGTTAGCTCGGCGAGAAGGGTCTCAAAGGCCGACCGTACGTCTGTATAGGTCGACGAGAGCTTCTCCGGGGGGAAGTTGCTGCCCAGCATGCAGCGCGCGGGCCCGAAGGCTTCAAGGACCTCCAGCACGAACGGGCGAATGCTCTCGACCTTCCAGTGCGCATCGGCTTGCGACAGGCCCGAGATCTTCATAAATGTGTTGGGTAGTGCCGCCAGATCGCGCACGCCTCGCACCCAGGTCTGAAACGCATCGGTGTCACCTGCAATCGGCGAGCCGAGATGGTCGACGACCACCGTGACGCGAGGATGATCGACAAGGAACGTTGCGAATGGGCCGAGCTGCCAATGCCAGCAGGTAAGGTCGAAGGTCGCATCCACCCGGCTCAGGGACTCGAAGCCCTGCCGCCAGTCCGAGCGCGCCAGCAGGTCGTCTTCAAGAATGTCCGCGCGGGGCGAAGGTCGTTTCCACCAGATCTCTTGGCGAATTCCGCGAAAGATCGGGTACTTCGCATGGCGCTCGAGGATCTGCTCGATGTCAGGACGAGCGAGGTCCGCGTAACCAACAAAACCGGCAAGCCGGCTTCCATCCGTGTGGTTGTCGGCGATCTCCTGCATCCACTTGGTCTCTTCAACGGAATCGGCCCCGTGGTCGACCTCCGCCTGCACGACCACGAACGCCGTCGTCGTGTCGCCGGCGTCCGCGATCGCCTGGTCGAGCCCATAGGTGTCCGGCAACTCAGGGAACGCCCCCTCCTGGAACCAGGGGTAGCGGAAGCGCCTCGTGTCCCAAAGGTGCAAGTGCGTGTCGATCAGTTTCACGGCGTGATTACCTTGCCCGGTTCGTCCCATTACTGTTGCTGAACACACTTAGCTCGCGCGTGGTGGCGGTCACAAGATCACCACTCTGCAAGATCGAGGAAATCACTCTACGTGGCGTAGCATACACGTAACCGTCTGAATTCAGGGTGCCTGCTGACTAATGGTGACATTCTTCCCGACGCAGCAGAACTAAGGGAGCTCGGCCCGCGCGCGGAAGCGCCATCAGGGCGCGGGACTTGAGCCCGGCGCACTTGGAACCACCGTTCCGCGAGCGTCGGATGCCCCGGATGCGATCCCGATCATAGTCGTGAACCGGCGCCATGGCCAACCACCGTAACGATGGAGATCGGGCGCATACATCTCGGAGATGTGCCCATCCAGATAGAGGGCGTTGTGACAATGGAGCTTATCCCTGAACAGGGTTCCGAAGTCGTAGAAATTCACCGGCTCATCGGAGATGGCGAAGACCACGCGCCCTTCCCGATCGACACCTACGCCATTACGGACGTACTTGCTGTCATAGCCCTTGATGAAGCGGGGATGAATCAGTCCATTGGTCACCAGGATAGGACCCGACTGGATCGCATTGATGACTTGCTCCCTGGGATGGTAGTCCCCTGTCTCGACGACACGCGCCCCTTGCTCCGTGACGTAGAAGACACCATTGGGCAAGAGAAAAAAGTTGCCTCCGCCGTCACCCCGGGTCAGCTGGTAATAGCGCTTGCCGCCCTCGATGTACAGCCCGAGTGGCGTGAATTGCTCGGAGTAGATCCCGCCGTTGATCGCGAAGATCAGATCTCGGCCCTCGGCCTGTAGTGCCTCGCGCAAGGCGTGAATGCTCGAATAGGGCGTCCCGTCCGACCGCTTCCAGAAGAATTCCAGCTCTTGCTCTTCGCCTTTATCCAGGCGGTAGACATCGAAGTCGACACCCTGATGCTGAACGGAGAAGGCCGTGGCGGCGGGGACCGCATCGACGAGAGGTAGAAGAAGCAGGGGGGATAAAAGTAGCCTGAAAAGAACCATGGAACTGCCCGCCGGGCAACCTGTCGATCATGCGAGGCATGGTAACGCTTCCAAGCTCGACAGTATCAGATCCGCCGAAGTTCCCGAGAAGCTCCAGGCTAGCTTGTATGCGTACACCACACTCAGGATTCACCTGAATCCAAAACACGGATAGAATTTCCACTTCGCGAGCGCAGGTGGCGGAATTGGTAGACGCGCTGGATTTAGGTTCCAGTGGGGAAACCTGTGGGGGTTCGAGTCCCCCCCTGCGCACAATTTCCAATCAAGTAGGTTATAACCGCTGGGCGGACTTAGCCCGCTCTCCATCCTCTCCAGCGTGACAAAATCGTGACTCGTCGAACCTCGCGACAGTCGTCCTCGGATTGTCGGGCGCCAAATGAGCATCCGGCGTAGGGACTCCGGTCACCCGGAGCCCCCGCTACAGACCCGGACGTGCAGTTTCCCCGCATATGGTTCCTCGGTTGGACTCACTTCCGCGCGAGCCATCACAGTTACCCGTTTCATGGCTCAACCTAGAAGGTGATTAGCCCTCTCGCTCAGCCAAGAAGATTTCGGCCCCCCCGATGAAGCAGAAACATTTTCTGCCCAGCACCAGCGGTATTGGAACCCCCAGATCCGCTTGGAATTGGGCCGGAAAATCCCACCGGCGGTTGTCTGAGGTTCCCTCGGTATTTCGTCTTCCAAGGGGATTTGCTCATGCTACCTGATTTTCCTCCTGCTGAGTTGCGTTCCAGTCCTTGAGGAACTGCACAGGGGAGGTGTAGCCGAGGGTGGAGTGCAACCGCGTACGGTTGTAAAACACCTCGATATACTCAAAGGCGGTAGCCTTCATCGCCTCCCGGCTGGCGAAGCGTTCCCCGAAGATCCGTTCGTTCTTGAAGCTGTTGAGCCAGCTCTCGGTTGGGGCATTGTCCCAGCAGTTGCCCTTGCGGCTCATCGAACAGAGCATGGCGTACTCGGCCAGCTTCTCTTGAAAGGCATGGCTGGCGTACTGGCTGCCGCGATCGGAATGATGGAGCAGGCCTGGGGCTGGCTTGCGTCGAAACCAGGCCATGCTCAGCGCATCGATAACGAGGTCGGCGGTCATGCGGGGCTTGAGCGACCAGGCCACCACTTCGCGGTTGAACAGATCGAGCACGATCGCCAGATACGGCCAGCCTTCATCGGTCCACAGGGACAGGTGATATCCGAGGTCCAGACCTGATTCGGCCCGCTCGGGGTGAAGTTGCGTGCGAGCAGGTTCTCGGCCACGGGCAGGCTGTGCTTGGAGTCGGTCGTGGCCTTGTAACGGCGCTTATGACGCCCACGAATGCCGTTCTCGCGCATCAACCGCTCG
>Ga0315556_1000257_pt1 | contig 31742 bp, 29 predicted proteins | sample SalMarSW160310MG_FD_202112 | JGI IMG/M metagenome (GOLD analysis project Ga0315556, IMG submission 202112) | Salt marsh sediment microbial communities from the Plum Island Ecosystem LTER, Massachusetts, United States - Salt Marsh Sediment SW1603-10 ...
GATGGGAGCGCCAGCTGCCCGGGGTCCCGCTGGTCATCGTGGAGTCGCCGTACCGGGCGCTCGTGGGGCCGCTGGTGACGTATCTGGACGTGCTCGACCGGGCCTGGCCGCCTGATCGCGACGCCCCGATCACGATCGTCGTGCTGCCCGAGTACATCGCCAAGCATTGGTGGGACCGCCTGCTCTACAACCAGGCGTCGAAGCGGCTGAAGGCCGCCCTCGTCGGCCGGGAGCACACGGTGATCGCGGACGTCCCCTACCGGCGCGCGGAGCAGGCCCGCGCATAGTCGCAACCGGGCACACACCGCTCTGTGCAGGGGTGGCGCGCCGCTGCACCGGCGCTCCCGGCTCGAGCACGAGCCGGCGTTGGGGACGAGCCGGATCCGGTGGTATCGTGGCCCGGCGTGACGTCCGATGTGGCGGGGCCCAAACCTGGCCCACGGCCGTCGATCAGGCGGGAGGCTCCTGGCACCTTGGCCGACAGCTCGGCTCCACAGTTCCGGCGCGCGGTCGTCGCGCTGTCCGGGGTCCGCACCGACCGGCCCATCGTCGCTCTCGCCGCCGAGATGGCACGCGCATCCCGGGCCGAGCTGGTGGGCGTGCACGTGGTCGAGATCGACTGGACGCTGCCGCTCGATGCCGATGTGGCCGGGCAGTCCGAAGATGCCCAGCGGGTCCTGGACATCGCCGAGGCGACGGCAGAGGCGTCGGGCCACGGGCTCGATACCGTGCTTCTCCAGGCGAGGGACGTGGGCGCGGCGATCGTCGACGAGGCCTCCGAGCGCGATGCCGACCTGATCATCGCCGGGCTCCCGTTTCGGCGCCGGTTCGGCGGCGATTTCGCGATCGGCCGGACCATCCCGTACATCCTGAGGAACGCCCCGTGCGCCGTGTGGATCATCCGCGAGGCGATGCCCGAGGAGCAGACATGAAAGCCGTGATCGTGGGCTGCGGTCGCGTCGGCGCCGGAATCGCCGACGAGCTGGACCGGGCCGGCTGGCAGGTCCTGATCATCGACCTGACATCGTCCGCGTTCGATCGGTTGCCGGTGACGTTCGGCGGCCTCGCCCGGCGCGGTGACGGCACCGACGAGGACACGCTGCGCCAGTCAGGCGCGGAGGATGCCGACCTGTTCCTCGCCATGACCGAGGGCGACAACCGGAACGTGATGGCGGCCCAGCTCGGCATCGAGTCACTCGGGGCCAGGCGCTGTGTGGCCAAGATCAACGATCCGGTCCGGGCCGCGGCGTACGCGCACCTCGGCATCGCAGCGGTGTGTCGCACCAATCTGGTGATGACGTCGGTGCTCGAGTACGTCGGCCAGGCGGCGCCGGAGCGTCCCGGCATCTACGCCCCGACCCAGCACCACCCGCACGCCGGGAACGGCAATGGCGTGGCGTCCGACACGGTGACCGTGGCCGCGTCGGGCGACGGCTCGACCAGCGATGGCGATGGGGCTTCGAGCGACGCTGACTCGTCGGGTGCTTCATCAGCGACCGGGGGAGCGGCGGGGCCGGAGACGGGACCGGCCACGGGCGCCACGTCTCCGGAGGCCTGATCGATGTTCGTCATGGTGGTCGGTGGGGGTAAGGTCGGCTATTACCTCACCAGGGAGCTGATCGCGTCCGGGCACGAGGTCGTGCTGATGGAGAAGGATCGAAGGCGTGCCGAGCAGATCGCCGACGAGATTGGCTCGGTCGTCATCTCGCACGACGGCTGTGAGGGCAAGTACCTCCGGGAGGCGGGTGCGAACCGCGCCGACATCGTGGCCGCGGTCACCGGCGACGACGAGGACAACCTCGTCATCTGCCAGATGGCGAAGCACCACTTCGACGTGCCGCGGACGATCGCCCGGGTCAACAACCCCAAGAACGAGGCGTTGTTCCGCCACCTCGGCGTGGACGAGATCATCAGCCCGACCCGGATGATCCTGGGCTCGATCGAGCAGGACATTCCCGTCCACGAGCTGCTCCACCTGGCGGCGCTGGGCATCGGCGAGCTCGAGATCATCGAGGCTCACCTCCAGGAGGGCTCGCCCGCCATCGGCAAGGTCGCCCTCGATCTGGATGTCCCCAATGGGTGCTCGCTGTTCGGACTGATCCGTGACGGCTCGCCGCGCTCGCTGGCTACGGACACCATCCTGGCCGAGGGTGACAAGGTGATCGCCATCGGACGCCCCGACTGCGAAGCGGAGCTGCGCCATCAGCTCATCGGGGAGCCGATCGAGGCCTGATCCGGAGCCCGGAGCCGGGCGGCTCCGTCCGCGCGGGTGACGGACGGCGCCCGATCTCGGTGCTGAGTCGGCGGCTGCGGCGGATGAGCGTAGACGGCCCGGAGGGATTGCGTGACCTCTGCCAGCCGGGTTTGTTAGCATTGCCGGAGGCATCTATCTTGACAACGCAATTGTCAAGGTTCTAGTATGCGCCATGCCCCGGTCGGGAGTGACCGCGGGGACCCACACCGCGTCGCCGGCGTAGAGCCGGCGGCGATCAGGCAGGAGGCTCGACAGATGACGCTGGTGCGCCGCTCGTCGCCCTTCAGCGAGCTCATGACGCTTCGCCAGGCGATGGACCGTCTCTTTGATGACACCGTGTTCCGGCCGGTCAACGGCTACTCCGGCGGGGACGTCTCCCGCCTGCCCCTCGACGTCCGGTCTACGCCCGACGCCCTGCTCGTCGAGGCCGAGCTCCCGGGTGTCAAGCCCGAGGATGTCGAGATCACCGTCGAGAACGGCACCCTGACGATCCGTGCCGAGGATCGCACCGAGCGGACGGACGAGCAGGGTGACTGGCTCGTCCGCGAGATCTCACGCGGGACCCTGATGCGCACGGTCACGCTGCCCACCGGCCTCGAGGCCGATCAGGCGGAAGCGACCTTCGAGCACGGCGTGCTGAGCCTGCGGATCCCGAAGGCCGAGCAGGTGAAGCCGCGTCAGATCCACATCCGGCCGGTGACGGCCGGCCAGGCGAAGGCCGTCGAAACGAAGACCGGAGCCTGATCACCGTGGCGGCTGCGCGCCGGCCCGACCGCGATCCCACCCGGCCCGTCTATGTCATCAGCGTCGCGGCAACGCTCGTCTCGGCCCATCCGAGGACGCTGCGCATCTACGAGGACGAGGGGCTCGTCTGCCCGGCGCGCACGCCCACCAACATCCGCCTGTACTCCGAAGAGGACATCCGTCGGATCCTGTGGATCCGGCATCTGACCCGCGACCGCGGCGTGAACCTTGCCGGGGTGCGGACACTGTTCGAGCTCGAGGAACGGCTCCGCATGCGGATCCTCGAGGCGCTTTATGACGAAGGGACCCGTGACCAGGACGGCACAGGCAAACGCCAGTCCGGCCGGACCGGTCGCGCCGACCCTGGCCAAGATGGCTGATCGGCCGAACGGCGGCTCCGCGAGCCCCGGTCGGCGTCCCGGCAACCAGACCCGAACCCACGATCGAACCCACCACCATCCAACCAGCATCCAGAATCTGAGCCGCCGGCCTGACGACCGGCCGGCACCCAAGGAGACCCTGATGGCCAAGCGACCGTCGAACCCGGAGGAGCAGCAGGAGCGCACGCCCGCCACGGGCGGGCCGCGCGAGCTGCCGCTCGTCGCGCTCCGGGAGACGGTCATCTTCCCGGAGATGATCGTCCCCCTCCAGGTCGGCCGTGAGAAGAGCGTCGCCGCGCTCAACGCCGCTGTCGACAGCGGCGGACCAATCGCGCTCGTGACGCAGCGCCAGCCAGAGCAGGAAGAGATCGGCGACCCATCCGAGCTGTACTCGGTTGGCACCATGGCGAAGATCGCCCAGGTCGTGCAGCTCCAGGACGGGACGGTCCGCGCGATCGTGCAGGGCCAGCGCCGGATCCGCGTCGTCGATTTCGTTCAGACCTCGCCGCATCTCGCGGTCCGTGTCGATGAGCTCGAGGACGCGGCGCCCACCGGCGTCGAGGCCCAGGCTCTCGTGCGCAGCGTCCAGGCACAGATCGAGCAGTACGTGGCGAACGGCGCCCCGGTGCCGCCCGAGGCGGCGGTCGCTGCCCGCAACATCACCGAGCCCGGGCTGCTGGCCGACATGGTGGCCTACAGCCCGGACATGTCGACCGAGCAGCGCCAGGAGCTGCTCGAGACGATCGACGTGGAGCAGCGGCTCAAGCTCGTCTCCGCGTTCCTCGCCCGCCAGATCGAGATCCTCGAGCTCAAGGGGAAGATCCAGAACGAGGTCAAGTCCGAGATGGACAAGACCCAGCGGGAGTACATCCTCCGCGAGCAGCTCAAGGCGATCCAGCGCGAGCTGGGCGAGGACGACCCGCAGCAGGCGGAGATCAACGAGCTGCGCGAGAAGGTCGAGCAGTCGGGCATGCCGGAGGAGGTCCGCACCCGGGCGATCAAGGAGATCGACCGGATGAGCCGGATCCCGTCCGCCTCGCCCGAGGTCGGCGTGATCCGGACCTACGTGGACTGGCTCGTGTCGCTGCCGTGGAACGAGTCCACGGACGACCGACTCGACATCAAGGAGGCCGCCCAGATCCTCGAGGAGGACCACTACGGCCTCGACAAGGTCAAGGAGCGGATCCTCGAGTACCTCGCGGTGCGCAGCCTGGCCGACACCATCCGCAGCCCCATCCTGCTGTTCGTCGGACCGCCCGGCGTGGGCAAGACCAGCCTGGGCAAGAGCATCGCCAAGGCGATGGGCCGCAAGTTCACCCGGATGAGCTTGGGCGGCATCCACGATGAGGCCGAGATCCGGGGCCACCGGCGCACCTACATCGGCGCCCTGCCCGGCCGGATCATCCAAAGCATCAAGACCGCCGGCACCAACAACCCGGTGTTCATGCTCGACGAGGTCGACAAGATCGGCATGGACTTCCGGGGCGACCCGAGCTCTGCGCTGCTCGAGGTGCTCGACCCGGAGCAGAACTTCAGCTTCCAGGACAACTACCTCGAGGTCCCGTTCGACCTACGCAAGGTGCTGTTCATCGCCACGGCCAACCTCCTCGACCCGATCCCGGCCGCCCTGCGCGACCGGATGGAGATGATCCAGCTGCCGGGCTACACGCAGCGCGAGAAGGTCGAGATCGCCAAGCGGTTCCTGGTTCCCAAGCAGATGGAGAACCACGGTCTGACCGCGAAGCGCATCGAGATCACGGACGAGGCGCTGGTCGAGCTGGTTCAGGCGTTCACGAAGGAGGCCGGGGTCCGGAACCTCGAGCGGGAGATCGCCAACATCATGCGCAAGGTCGCGCGGCAGGTCGCCGAGGGCCGTAAGCGCAAGATGGTGGTCGACATCAGGAAGCTCGAGGAGTACCTCGGACCGCCGCGCTTCGAGTACGGGGAGCTCGAGGCGGAGGACCAGACCGGCAGCGCGACCGGGCTCGTGGTGACCGAGGTCGGCGGCGACGTGGTTGCTGTCGAGGTCACCAAGATGGAGGGCAAGGAGGACTTCATCCTCACCGGCCAGCTGGGCGACGTCATGCGCGAGTCCGCCCGGGCAGCCCTGTCATGGATCCGGACCCACGCCCGGGAGCTCGGCATCGAGCGCGAGGTGTTCGAGAAGAACACCCTGCACATCCACGTGCCGGCCGGCGCCATCCCCAAGGACGGGCCATCGGCAGGCGTCACGCTCGCCACCGCGATCGTATCCGCGCTGACCGGTATCCCCGTCCGCAAGGACGTGGCGATGACGGGCGAGATCACGCTTCGCGGTCGGGTGCTGCCGATCGGTGGCCTCAAGAGCAAGATCCTCGCCGCGCACCTCGCGGGCGCGGGCATGGTGATCCTTCCCCGCAAGAACGAGAAGGACCTGCGGGACATCCCGGACGATGTCCGCAAGCAGCTCAAGCTGGTCCCCGTGGACACGATGGACCAGGTCCTGGAGGCGGCGCTTCGGCGCCGGCCACGGCCCCTGAGCTCGGAGCCACCCAAGGTGACCGAGCGCGGCGGCGAGGGGTCCCGGCCCGAACCGGCGTCGCGCGTCGGCCGCTCGTCGTTCCCCCCGTCCGATCAGCCGCCGGTCGTCGTCCAGGGGATGGAGATCCCCGGGGGCGGCACGGCGATCCCGCTCGGCCGTCGGGAGCGCGGGAAGGGCTGAACGTGCGCCAGGCTCGGCTGGAACGCAGCCCGGCAGGTCGATCGGTGACGATCGCCCCGTCTCCGGCTGCCCACCGGGGGGCCTGAGCCGTGGAGTACCGCGACTACTACCAGACCCTGGGCGTGCCCAGGACTGCCTCTCAGGCCGAGATCAAGAAGGCCTTCCGCAAGCTGGCTCGCGAGCACCATCCGGACCGCAATCCCGACGACAAGGGCGCCGAGAAGCGGTTCAAGGATGTGAACGAGGCGCATGCGGTGCTGTCCGATCCCGAGAAGCGCAAGCAGTACGACGTGCTGGGCGCGAACTGGGATCAGTTCCAGCAGACCGGCGGCGGTCGCAGTGCCGGCGATCCGTTCGGCCCAGGGGGCCCGTACGCCGGGTTCAACTTCGGCGGTACGGGCCGTGGACCTGGACAGGCTGGCAACATCCGTTACGAGTTCCGGACGTCCGGAGCGGGCGACGGCGGCTTCTCCGACTTCTTCCGGACCTTCTTCTCAGGCGCGTCCGCGGGAGCCTCGTCGGGTCGGGCGTCGGCGAGTGCCGCCGGAGCGGGCGCCGGAGCGGGCGGGAGAAGCGGACGAAGCCGCGGTGCAACCGGAGCCGGGCCGACCTTCGAGGAGATCCTGGCCGGGATGGGCCTCGAGACCGACGGCGCCGTGCAGCGGCCAGCCGGAACGCGTGGAGCCACCTCGCAGGGCCGGGCGCGCCCGGCATCGCGGGCGCGGAGCGAGCTCGAGGCACCCACCGAGCTGACTCTCGAGGAGGCGTTCCACGGGACGACGCGCGTGGTCGAGGTCGAGGGCAAGCGCTACGAGGTCACAATCCCGCGCGGCGTCGACGCGGGCAGCCGCGTCCGCCTGAGCGGCAAGGGCCCAGGCGGCCGGGACGTCGTGGTCTCCGTCCGGGTCCGGCCCCACCCCGTCTACACACGCCGCGGCGCAGACCTCGAGCGGGAGCTTCCCATCACGTTGCGCGAGGCGCTGCTGGGCGGCGAGGTGCGGGTCGCGACCCTCAAGGGCCGAATCGCGCTCACGGTTCCGCCCGGGACTCAGAATGGCAGGACGTTCCGCCTCACCGGCCAGGGGATGCCCCGGATGAAGGGCGGCAACGCCGGCGATCTGTACGCCAGGATCCGCGTCGTCCTGCCGACCTCCCTGGACGACGATGCGGTGGCGGCCGCTCGCCGGTTCCTCGACCAGGTCGACCAGCCCGATCCCCGGGCGACCACCTGATCCATCGACCCACCGTCCCATCGCCGCACGAGAACCTGAACCATGCAGCTCGATCGCTTCACCGAGAAGGCCCAGGAGGCCATCATCGCCGCTCAGCAGCTCGCCGAGCGGCTGCACAGCCCCGTGCTCGACGCGGAGCACCTGCTGGCGGCCCTGGTCGAACCCGATGACGGCATCCCGGCCGAGACCCTTCGCCGTCTGGGCGTCGATCTTGCCGCGTTCCGCGGCGAGGTGGCCGCGGGCCTGGCCCGACGTGCCAGCATCGAGGGTGGCCAGCTGACCCTCGACGCCCGGGCGAAGAAGATCATCGCGCGAGCCCAGGACGAAGCACGCCGGCTGGGCGACGAATACACCTCCACCGAGCACCTGCTGCTCGCGGTGGCCGAGGCGGGCGGCGAGGGCCAGCAGCTGCTCGAGCAGCACGGCGCCGGTCGCGAGGCGATCCTGGGCGCGCTCCAGACTGTGCGCGGTGGGCAGCGGGTCACCAACCCCAACCCGGAGGGCACCTACCAGGCGCTCGAGAAGTACGGGCGGGATCTGACCGCGGAGGCACGGGCCGGCAAGCTCGACCCGGTCATCGGCCGCGACGAGGAGATCCGGCGGGTCATCCAGGTGCTCAGCCGGCGGACCAAGAACAACCCGGTGCTGATCGGCGAGCCGGGCGTGGGCAAGACGGCGATCGTCGAGGGCCTGGCCCAGCGCATCGTCCGGGGCGATGTCCCGGAGACGCTCAAGGACAAGCGCGTGATCGCGCTCGATCTGGGCGCGATCATCGCCGGCTCCAAGTTCCGCGGCGAGTTCGAGGAGCGCCTCAAGGCCGTGCTCAAGGAGATCAAGGACTCCGAAGGCCGGGTGGTGCTGTTCATCGACGAGCTGCACACGGTCGTCGGCGCAGGAGCGGCCGAGGGGGCGATGGACGCCTCCAACCTGCTCAAGCCGATGCTGGCCCGTGGCGAGCTCCACACCATCGGGGCAACCACCCTCGACGAGTACCGCAAGCACATCGAGAAGGATGCCGCCCTCGAGCGGCGCTTCCAGCCGGTCGTGGTCGATCAGCCGACGGTCGAGGAGACGATCTCGATCCTGCGCGGCCTGCGCGAGCGGTACGAGGTCCACCACGGGGTCCGGATCACGGACTCCGCGCTTGTCGCCGCCGCCACCCTGTCCAACCGCTACATCACCGAGCGCTTTCTGCCCGACAAGGCGATCGACCTCGTGGACGAGGCCGCGTCCCGGCTGCGGATGGAGATCGACTCGATGCCGATCGAGCTGGATGAGCTCGAACGGCGCCGGATCCAGCTCGAGATCGAGCGCGAGGCGCTGCGCAAGGAGACCGACGACGCGTCGAAGGCGCGCCTCGAGGCCCTCGAGAAGGAGCTGGCCGAGATCGCCGAGGAGGGCGGCGCGATGAAGCAGCGCTGGGAGGCCGAGAAGTCGGCGATCGCCGCGTTGCGCGCCACCAAGTCCGAGCAGGAGCAGCTGCAGGTCAGGATCGAGCAGGCCGAGCGCGAGGCCGACTACGGGCGGGCGGCCGAGCTCAAGTACGGCAAGGCGCGCGAGCTGACCGAGCGGCTGGAGCAGGAGACGGCTGCCCTGGCCGCGCTCCAGGGGCCCAGTGCGTTGCTCAAGGAGGAGGTCACCGCCGACGACGTCGCCGAGATCGTCGCTTCCTGGACCGGGATCCCGGTCACCCGCCTGATGGAGGGCGAGCTGGAGAAGCTGGTCCACATGGAGGAACGGCTGCACCAGCGGGTGGTCGGCCAGGACGAGGCGATCGCCGCCGTCTCGGACGCCGTCCGCCGCGCCCGGGCCGGGCTCAAGGACCCGCGCCGCCCGATCGGCTCGTTCCTGTTCCTCGGGCCCACCGGGGTCGGCAAGACCGAGCTCGCCCGCGCCCTCGCCCAGTTCCTGTTTGACGACGAGCAGGCGATGGTCCGCATCGACATGAGCGAGTACATGGAGAAGTTCGCGGTATCGCGGCTGGTCGGCGCCCCGCCCGGCTACGTGGGCTACGAGGAGGGCGGCCAGCTGACCGAGGCCGTCCGGCGGCGGCCGTACCAGGTGATCCTGCTCGACGAGATCGAGAAGGCACACCCGGACGTGTTCAACGTCCTGCTGCAGGTGCTCGACGACGGCCGGCTGACCGATTCACAGGGGCGCACGGTCGACTTCAAGAACACCGTCGTGATCATGACCAGCAACGTCGGCAGCCAGCAGATCCAGGGCTTCGCGGGCCAGCCCGCCGACGACGGCTACGAGGCGATGAAGCGCCAGGTCACCGGCCAGCTGCGAGACACGTTCCGGCCCGAGTTCCTCAACCGGATCGACGAGGTCATCGTGTTCCACGCCCTGACCGATGCCGACCTGGTGGCTATCGCCGACCTCCAGGTCGCCGACCTCCAGCGGCGGATCGCGGGCACTGACCTCGTGCTCGAGCTGACGCCGGCGGCACGGCAGCTGATCGTCCGCGAGGGCACGGATCCGGCGTTCGGGGCACGCCCGCTCAAGCGGACGATCCAGCGCCTGGTCGAGAACCCATTCGCGCGGGCGCTGCTGTCGGGCTCGTTCAAGCCGGGCGACCAGGTCACCGCGGACGCCGATCCGGTTTCAGGCACGCTGGTGTTCTCGACCGCGACCTCGACCGTGGTCACCGATGCCGCGGACCGCCGCGATGCGCGGTCGGCGCCCGAGCCCGAGGAGGCAACGGCCGGTGCGGGCGGGCGCAAGCGCCGGTCCGCGTTCGAGCTGCCGCCGCTGGACGAGCCGAAGCGGCCGGACGACGGCGGCGAGCTGGTCAACTAGCCTCGGCCCCGGCCGGCCGCGACCGATGGAGTTCGATGCGGCTGTCCGCCGGCTCGAGATCCTGCCGGACGTCCTGCCCGACGGCCCGCTGGAGCTGATGCCGGTCCTGGTCGAGACGGGTGAGCCGCGCGTGCGGCCGCCGTGGGATGCTGAGGCCGCGTCATCGTCGCGGCCTGCCGCCGTGCTGGTCCTGCTCTACCCGGATACCGATGGTCTCGCGCGGATCCTGCTCACCGAGCGGGCCGATCGCGGCGGGCACCATTCGGGCGAAGTGTCGTTCCCGGGCGGGCGCGCGGAACCGCACGATGCCGATGCCGCGGCAACCGCGCTGCGGGAGGCGGCCGAGGAGGTGGGCCTCGATGCGGCGGCTGCCGGCGTCCGGGTGCTCGGCAGTCTCCCGATCCACTGGATCCCGGTCAGCAACTACGCGGTGACCCCGGTGATCGCGATCGCCGAGCGGCGCCCGCTCCTGGTGCCCCAGCCCACCGAGGTCGCCGCGATCCTCGAGCCGCCCGTGTCCTCGTTCCTTCCGGGTGTGGCGCTTGAGCTGGTGGAGCGTGAGATCCGGGGCGTCCGGGTTCGCTACGCCGCCTACCCGATCGACGGCCTCGTGGTGTGGGGCATGACCGCGCGCGTGCTGGGCGGCCTGGGAGCCTGGCTGGGACCAGCCTGACACGCGGCGGCGATCCGCGCGTCCGCCTCGGGTCCCACGCTGACCACAGGCTGGCCGTCGAACACGACGATCGACCCGTCGGGAGCCGGGGCGTCCAGCGCCAATCGCAGCCAGGCCAGCTGGGCCGCGCCGAGAGCACCGTGGATCTCACGCGGGACGAGGCTGTCCAGCATGATCATGCGCAGGCCATCGACGTCCGCTGGCGACGATGGCGTCCAGCGATTCGATCCATTGGACGTCCCTGAGCATTCGCCGCAGCGAGCCCGCGGCGTCGACCCCGTCCTCGTCGAACCCGGTGGCCGTCATCTGCGTGTCCGACAGGTGCAGGATCCGGTACCGGCGACGCGCTGTCGTCGACCCGATCACCAGGGTTCGCCCTCGGCTGCAGCCGGCCCCGGATCCCCGCCGGCCGAGCTCACCGGACGCGGGGCGAGCCGTCCCTCGCCACGAGGTGCCCGGCGTGCGTCGGCATCGCCAGGTCCGATCTCGACGGCGCCTCCGTCCACCGCCGGCAGCGCGACCACCGGTCGCGCGAACTCGACCACGATCGCCCGCATCGGCGAGCCGTCTGTCCATGCGGCGTGCAGGACGTCCGGGGGCCACACGGCGGCCTCGCCCGCCTGGACGCGGCTGCGCTCGTCACCCACCCCCACCCAGCCGCCGCCCTCGATCACCAGGAAGTAGGTCCAGTTGGGGTTGCTGTGGGGCGTGATCCGCGCCCGCCGCCCGAATGCGAGCTCCGCGACGACCCCGGACGGACCGCCCTCGATGACCTGGGCCTCGATCCCCGTCGTGCCCGGCGGCCCGTCGGGGCGCCGGTGCCCAACCCCGAACCGCCGGAGGTCGATCGGCACCTGGGCCGCCCCTCAGCGCCGCCGGCGGCGCCGCGACGTTCGGGACCGGATGGTCGACTCCGGTCGCGAGTAGCGCTCGCGCGAGAAGTAGCGCTGCTTGGCCAGCTGCCGCTCGTACGACCGGAAGCTGGGCGGGAACCGGAAGAACCGGGTCCAGACCATCATCCCCAGACCGATCACGATCGTCGACAGCACGATGATCCAGTCGAACGAGAACACCACGTAGACCATCATCAGCCCGAAGGTGACGACACCGGTCCACAGCAGCCACTCGTACATCTGGAGGTAGACGCTGTGCCGGTGGAGCTGGCGCGTGCGGACGTTGTACACGACCACCGTGGCGATGAGACCCAGCAGCGAGGCCACCCACAGCGGCATCCAGAGGTCCGGGAAGTTGGCTTGATTGTATGGCTTGAACAGATACTCCCAGGGCCACAGGCGCACGCGTGTCATCTCCGAGTCGGCGGATGGGCGCGACGACGGTGGATCGAGTCCGTTGCCGCAGCCGATGAGCCGTCCGAGTATGCCACGGCCCCACGCTATACTCGCCGCCTGAACGTGCCCGCCCGGGAGCCGCCGGAGTCACCAGGTCCAAGACCCCGGCCCAAACGGTGCGCCGGGACCGAATGCCGGAGGAGGAACCGCGCAGGTGCGTGCGCTGCTCTCGGTCGCCAATCGCGACGGGATCTCGAGCTTCGCCCGCGAGCTTCAGGGCCTGGGCGTCGAGCTGTATGCGACCGACGGAACGCGCGATCACCTCGCCTCCGATGGGATCGCGGTGGCGTCCGTGTCCGACCTCACCTCGGTGCCGCCGCTGGTCGGTGGCCAGGTGCGGACGTTCCACCCAGCGATCTACGCGGGCATCCTCGCCCGCCGCGATCGTGCGGAGCAGCTGGAGCAGCTCGCCGAGCTCGGCCTCGATCTGATCGACCTGGTCGTCGTCAACGTCAAGCCGTTCGCACCCGAGGTTGGTCGCGGCCACATCGGCATCGACGGGGCGATCGAGATGATCGACATCGCTGGCGCCGCCCTGCTCAGCGCGGCGGCCCGGAATGCGGCCGGCGTGTCCGCCGTGTGCGACCCGTCGCACTACCCGGCGGTGCTCGCCGAGATGCGGTCGCTGGGCCAGGTGTCGGCCGAGACCCGCTACCACCTCGCTGCCGACAGCTTCGGCGCCGTGGCGGCCTACTACGCGGAGATCGCCGCCTACCTCAACCAGATCTCGGGCAACGCCTATCCCGGGCGGCTGGCCATGGTCCTCGAGAAGGTCACGGACCTGCCGTACGGCGAGAACCCGCATCAACGCGCGGCGTTCTATCGCGAGACCACGCACCGATCCGGCTCGCTCGCCGACGCGTCGCAGCTCCACGGCGAGCCGCCCACCTTCAACAACCTGCTCGACCTCGACGCCGCCTATCGGATCGCCGCCGACTACACCGCGCCGACCGTGGTCATCACCAAGCACACCGATCCGGTCGGCATCGCGTCGAGCGAAGAGCTGGTCGAGGCGTACCGACGGGCGCTCGAGACCGACCCCGTCGCCTCGTTCGGCGGCATCGTGGGCGTCAACCGCGAGCTCGACGGTGCCACCGCCCGCGAGATCGCTGCGAACTCCTACGAGGCCGTCATCGCCCCCGGCTTCTCCGAAGCCGCGCTGGGCCTGCTGCGCGCCAAGCCCGGGCTGGAGCTGCTCAACGTGCCGGCATCACCCACCGACGGCATGCGCGACTACGGCATCGCGAACCTCGACTTCAAGCGGGTCGGGGGCGGGCTGCTGGTCGAGGCGCTCGACGTCGTCGATCTCGACCGCGGGCAGCTGCAGGTCGTCACCCGCCGCCATCCGACGCTGGGCGAGCTCACCGACCTGCTGTTCGCCTGGCGCGCGGTGAGCCATGTCCGATCGAACGCCATCGTGCTCGCCCGGAACGGCGCGACCGTGGGTATCGGGGCGGCACAGGGCAGCCGCAACGTATCGGTGGACATCGCGCTCCGGCGGGCCGGTGGTCGCGCGAAGCTCGCGGTGATGGCGTCGGACGCCTACTTCCCGTTCCCGGACGGCATCCAGATCGCGGCCAACGCGGGGGTGACGGCGGTCATCCAGCCTGGGGGCTCGATCCGCGATGAGATGGCGATCGAGGTCGCGGATCGGCATCACCTCGCGATGGTGTTCACGGGCCGGCGCCACTTCCGCCACTGAGGTGGGGCGCCCTCCAGCGCTCCCCGGGAGGCACCGATGGAACAGCTCCTCGCGCTAGAGATGGTCCGGGTCACCGAGGCGGCCGCGCTCGCGTCCGCCCGGTTCATGGGCAGAGGTGCCCGGGACGAGGCGGACCACGCCGCCACCGAGGCCATGCGTCGGACGATGGACGAGACCGACCTGGCGGGCACCATCGTCATCGGCGAGGGCGAGCGCGACGACGCGCCGATGCTGTACATCGGCGAGCAGGTCGGTCGCCACGGAGACGGGGCCGTCGCCGCCGTGGACATCGCCGTCGACCCGCTCGAGGGGACGAACCTGGTGGCCACCGGCCAGGCCGGGGCGCTCACCGTCCTGGCCGCGTCGGAGACCGGTGGCCTCACCCACGCACCGGACACCTACCTCGAGAAGCTGGCTGTGGGCCCGGTCGCCGCCGGCTGCGTCGACATCCGCCGGCCGCCCGCCGAGAACGCGCACCGGATTGCCGAGGCCCTCCGCCGGAAGGTGTCCGACATCACCGTGATCATCCTCGATCGGCCTCGCCACGAGGACCTGATCGCCGAGGTCCGCACGACCGGCGCCCGGATCAAGCTCATCTCCGACGGCGACGTCTCGGCCGCCATCTCGTGCGCGGTCCAGGGCACAGGCGTGCATGCGGTGATGGGCATCGGCGGCGCCCCCGAGGGCGTGATCACGGCGGCGGCGCTGCGCTGCCTGGGCGGTGAGATCCAGGCGCGGTTCCGGTTCCGGAGCGACGAGGACCGGGAGCGGGCGAGGTCGATGCTCGGTCACGCGGACGAGGACCGGGTGTATCGGACCGAGGACCTCGCGGGCGGCGAGCAGCTCGTGTTCGCGGCCACGGGCGTCACCGGTGGCGAGCTGCTGCAGGGGGTCAGGTTCTTCGGTGGCGGCGCACGGACCCATTCGCTCGTGATGGCCTACCAGACCAAGCAGGTCCGGTTCGTGGACACCGTCCACATGTTCGACCGGGACCGGCCGCCGGCGGTCCGCCTGTAGACGAGATGTCGTCGCCTCGCGCCGGGGCGCTGCCGACTGGCGCGTGGACCTGGTCGACGGCGTGGCCCACGAGGTCACCCTGGCGGCGCGGTTCCTCGGGTCCCGCCGGCGGGCTCGGACAATGGTCGCCACCGGCAGCCGTCCCAGGTCGCGATCGCGCGTGCCGAGTCCGCGCCTTCTACGGCGCGCCGTCTGGCTGCCGCCGTGGCCACCGTCTCGCCCCAGCCCGGGGGCACAAGGCCGGGCGACAGATCCGACAGCGGCGCCAGCACGAACAGCCTGCTGCGCGCCTCGACATGGGGAACGACCAGCGGCATTGGCGCCTTCGCCGGATCGGCGCTGCGACCTTCCGGCGGACGGAGCGCCCGGACGGCATGGCGCCCGAAGACCAGCAGGTCGAGGTCGACCTCACGCGGTCCCCAGCGCTCACGCTTCCGACGGCCGAGCGCCCGCTCGATCTCCTTGAGCGCGACGAGGAGCGCGACGGCGCCCGTCTCCGGGTCGGGCCCGGCTGGCACGTCCAGCGCGACGACCGCGTTTCGGAACTCCGGCTGGTCGACGACCCCGACCGGGGCCGTGACGTACAGGCGCGATACCCCGCGCAGGCGGACACCCGGCAGGGCAGCAAGCGCACCGATCGCCGCGGCCAGGGTCGAGCCGGCTTCGCCCAGGTTCGCACCGAGCCCTACATAGGCTCGCACCCGTCCCATCGACCAGGTCCCTCCGCCGCTCTAGACTCGGGCTCGATGCCCACGGTGACCGTGCTCGTGCTCGCCCCGGCGGTCACCCCCGACGCCGGTCCGCTGGAGCGTGTCCTCGACACCGCCCGCACGGCACTGGCCGAGCGGCACCGGGAGGCGTTTCTGGCGGCCGGCGCGGACCGTATCGTCGTCCGCCGCGAGCCGCCCGACGATACTCCCTTCGGCGCCCGCCTCCGGCGTCTGCTCGCCGAGCTCGCGCCCGAGGGCCTCGTCGTGCTGGGTTCAGGCTCCGTGCCGCTGGCGTCGGCCGCGGACCGGCGCGACCTCGTCGAGACGGCCCGCGGCAACGTCCCTCAGGCGTTGGCGAACCAGCGCTACTCGGCCGACGCGATCGCGCTCGCGTGCGCGCGCGAGGCGCTCCGGAACCTGCCAGACCTCACATCTGACAATGCCATGCCGCGATGGCTGGCCGAGGTGGCCGGCGTTCCGGTGCGGGACCTGGCGGCGCGGCGCAGGCTGGCCGTCGACGTCGACACCCCGCTCGACCTGCTGCTGCTCGAAGGCGCGCTGGGGCGGCACGTGCTTCCGGGCCTGTCACCCATGATCCCGGGGCCGTCGGATACCGATGCCGCAGCGGTGCGAACCCGCCTGGCCACGCTACGCGAGCTGGCCGCCGAGCCCGCCGCCGAGCTGCTCGTCGCCGGGCGCACATCGGCGACGGACCTGCGCTGGCTCGAGCGACGGACGCGATCCCGGACCCGTGCCCTGGTGGAGGAGCGTGGCCTCCGGACGGCGGCCGCCGCATCGCTGCTCGGGCGACCGAACCGGCGGCCGCCGCGGAGCGTCCTCGGCGATCTGCTGGACCGCGATGGGCCGGCAAGCCTCGGGCGACACGTGGCCGCCCTCGCCGATGGCGCGCTCATCGACTCGCGTGTGCTGCTCGCCCACCGGCTCGGCGCCCTCGAGCGGCGGTGGCCACCTCCAGAGGACCGCTTCGCGAGCGACCTGCTCCTGCCTGATCGGATCCGCGACCCCTGGCTCCGGGCGCTGACGGCGGCGGCGGCCGGTGCCCCGATCCCGATCGTGCTCGGCGGGCACAGCCTGGTCGGGCCGGGGGTCCGACTGGCGCTTCGATCCCGGTAGCGTCCCGTAGGATCAACGGATGGACAGGCCCCGGGCACCGCGCGGTGCCTCACACGCGCCGCGAAGCCTCGAATCCATCGAGGTGGGGGTGCGGCGCGAGACCCTCCCGAATCCCGCGGCGGTGGGCGAGGATGCCGAGCTCGCCGCGGCGATCCGCGGCGAGATCACGACCGGCGGCCCGATCCCGTTCGCGCGGTTCATGGAGCGCGCGCTGTACGAGCCCGGCCATGGCTACTACCGTCGTGACCGGCCCGGACCAGGTGCGGCCGGCGACTTCCTGACCGCTCCGGAGGCCCACCCGATCTTCGGGGCCGCCATCGGACAGCTGCTCGAGCAGGCCTGGACCGCCATGGGTCTCCCGGGCGCGTTCGTCGTCTCGGAGCCGGGGGCCGGGACCGGCGCGCTCGCCGAGGGCCTGCTGGCAGGCCTCCGCGACCTGCGCTCGCCGCTGGCCGAGGTCATTCGCTACCGCCCGGTCGAGATCGAGGCCCGCCGGCTCGAGGCCCTCACTGCTCGCCTCGAGTCGGCCGAGCTGGGACGGTACCTCGTCGCGGAGGGACCCGGACCCGATGCGGCTGAGACCGGAGCCATCGTCGCCAACGAGGTCCTCGACGCGCTGCCGGTGCATCGGGTGATCGGCCGCGCGGGCGGCGTCCACGAGCTGCTCGTTGGCGTCGATCGGGACGGGCGGTTCATCCAGGTCGAGGCCGAGCCCACGACCCCGGCGCTGGCGAGCCGGCTGGCCGCGGAGGGGATCACCCTGGAGGACGGTCAGACGAGCGAGGTCTGCCTGGCCCTCGTTGACTGGCTCATCGGGGCCACACGTCACCTGGCGGCCGGGATCGTGGTCCTCGTCGACTACGCCATGGAGCCGGCCGTGCTCCACGCGCCGGAGCGCCGCAACGGGACGCTCCGCGCGTTCGCCGGACAGGCGGTGGGGGCGGATCCGTACCGTCATGTCGGTCGCCAGGACCTGACGGCGACCGTGGACCTCGCCGCCGTCCGGTCCGCGGCGGCGAGCGCCGGTCTCGATCCGGTGGGCGAGACCACGCAGGCCGAGCTGCTGGCGTCGGTGGGCACGGGAGGGCTGACGACGTCCTTCCTGCGCCGGCCCGGGGCCTCGCTCGAGGACGCGCTCCGGCTTCGATCGGCCCTGGCCCGTCTCCTCGACCCGCGCGCCATGGGCGGCTTCCGCGTCCTCGCCTTCGGCCGCAGCCTGCCGCCGGGGACGCAGCTGGCGGGCCTCCGCCGGCTCGCGCAGCCCGGCTGACGCACCTCGCTGACACACCTTGCCGCCCCGCATCGCCGGCCTCCCTGCGAGGCGCCGGGCGCGGCCCCGCAACGAACGCCGCTGCTAGAATGCGAGGACCCGGCCGGTGCGGCGCGGGTACCGAATTGCCATCCATCGCGAGCGATGTCGTCAACACTCCGGCGGCGCCGCCCGGCACCGAGGACTATGTGACCCAGATCTGGTACGTCGTCGGGTTCGCCTTCGCCGGCGTCTCGTTCGTGTTCCTGACGATCGGGCTTGCCTGGCTGATCTCCCACCGCGTGCGCGGCGACCAGCACAAGGGCTATCCGTACGAGTCGGGCATCGACACCTACGGCGACACCCACGCACGATTCGGCATCTCCTACTACATCTATGCGCTGATGTTCGTGGCCTTCGACATCGAGGTCGTGTTCATCTATCTGTGGGCCCTGGTGTTCCAGGATCTGTTGCTCGGCGGGCTCGTCAGCATGCTGATCTTCGTCGGCGTCCTGCTGTTCGGGCTCGCCTACGCCTGGCGCAAGGGGGTGCTCACATGGCGATGAGACCCGACGGTCCGGACGACGTCCGGGGCCGGGGCGTCCAGCCGGACGGCGATCCCCAGGCGGCGGCGAGGTCCGGCGGGAGTGGCTCGTCGCTGGTGACGTCGGCCGACCGTGACGTCGCGCAGCCGATCGTGGTGCCCAACACGCTGTGGACCTCGGTCCAGCCCGACGCCTACGGCGGCGTGGACGCCTCGCCGTTCACTCACCTGCGCAACCTCGAGGGCTCCGATCTCGTGCTCAGCGACACGGCGCGCTGGGGCCAGCTCGAGGTCATTCCCACCAAGGCCGACCTGATCATCGACCTGATCCGGATGAACAGCCTGTGGCCGCTGCTGTCGGGCCTCGCCTGCTGCGCCATCGAGATGATGTCGGCCGCGACCTCGAAGAACGACATGGATCGCTGGGGGATGTTCCCGTTCCGCGCCTCGCCGCGACAGGCGGACGTGCTCATCGTCGCGGGCACCCTGACGACCAAGATGGCCGGTCCGCTGGTTCGTCTGTGGGAGCAGATGCCGGAGCCCAAGTGGTGCGTCGCCATGGGTGACTGCACCTGCTCCGGCGGACGCTACAAGCGCAGCTACTCGACGATCGAGGGCATCGACCGGGTCATGCCCGTGGACGTCTACGTACCCGGCTGCCCGCCGCGGCCCGAGGGGCTCATCTACGGGATGATGAAGCTCGGCCAGCTGGTCAAGGAGCGCCGGGGGCACTGGCCGGAGCGCCCGATCGGCCCCAGCGTCCCGGAGGACGTGTAGGTGGACCGCGCGCTTCGCAAGCGGCTCGAGACCCGGTTCGGCGAGCAGCTGACCGGTCCGGTCCGCCAGCGGCACGACCAGACGGAGATCCGCATCCGGCCGGCCGACGTGCCCGAGGTGATGCGAGCCCTTCACGACGATCCTGAGCTCGCGTTCGAGATCCTCGTCGACCTCGCTGGCGTCGACACCGGCACGCATATGCAGGTCGTCTATCACCTGTGGTCGGCAACGACCCCGGACTGGCTCCGGGTGATCGCAGACGGCATGCCCCGTGACGACCCGCGCGCACCCTCGCTCACCGGCCTGTGGCCCGGTGCCGAGTGGATGGAGCGCGAGACCTACGACATGTTCGGGATCATCTTCGAGGGCAACCGCGACCTGCGTCGCATCTACATGCCCCCCGACTACACGAGCTTCCCGCTGCGCAAGGACTTCTACCTGGCCGACGATTCCGCCCGGTCGCCGGGCGGTGGCGTTCGCCATATGGAGCAGACCCAAGCGCCTTCGCAGGCCACGCCGTCGGTGGTCCGCCGAACCGTGAAAGCCTGAGATGACCGCGTCCACCACCCCGCATCAGCATCCGTCCGCCGACGATCCCCGGATCCTGCTAGACGACCAGATCGGGCAGTTCGAGACCGTCCCGCCGTATCCGCCGCGCACCGAGCGGGAGGCCGAGTTCTACTCCCTCGGGGACGGCGAGATGTTCCTCAACATGGGCCCCCAGCACCCGTCCACGCACGGCGTGCTGCGCGTCGTGCTCAAGATCAACGGCGAGAGCGTCGTGGATCTCGACCCGGTGCTCGGATACCTGCACCGGGGCGTCGAGAAGCTGTGCGAGAACTCGGACTTCCACCACATCATCAGCCAAGTCGATCCGCTCGAATACGTGAGCTCGCTGTTCTGCGAGTGGTCGCCGGTGATGGCGTTCGAGAAGCTGCTCGACGTCCAGGTCCCACGGCGCGCCGAGTACATCCGGGTGCTGACCGGTGAGCTCAACCGGATCGCCAGCCACGCGCTGTTCCAGGGCTGGATGGCGCTCGACCTGGGCGGCTTGACCCCGATCCTGTACAGCTTCATCGAGCGCGACGAAATCGTGGACATGCTGGCCGCCGTCACCGGCCAGAAGCTGTTGTTCAACTACTTCCGGATCGGCGGCGTCAACGGCGACCTCAACCACGAGTTCATGTCCCGCCTGGGCGACTGGATGAGCCGGGCGACGGCCCAGCACGAGGCCAACACCCAGCTGCTCAACGAGAACGAGATCTTTGTCCGCCGGATGCGCGGGATCGGGGTGCTCGATCGCGACACCGCGTTCCGGATGGCGGTCACCGGGCCCAACCTGCGGGCGTCGGGCGTGCCGTACGACGTACGCCGAGCGCATCCGTACTCGGTCTATCCGGAGCTGGAGTTCGACATCCCGACGCGCGGCCACGGCCGCGGCGGCGACTCCCTCGATCGCTACCTGCTCCGCGTCGACGAGGTCAAGCAGAGCCTGCGGATCATCGACCAGTGCCTGCACAACATGCCCGACGGCCCGATCATGGCCAAGCTGCCGCGCCTGCTCCGACCCCGGCCCGGTCGCGCCTGGGCGGCCATCGAGGGGCCGCGCGGTCTGTACGGCACCTACGCGATCTCCGATGGCACCGACCAGCCATTCCGGATGAAGATCCACGATCCGTCGTTCGTCCACCTCCAGCTGGTGGGCCAGCTGATGAAGGGCAACCTGATCGCCGACACGATGGCCGTGATGGCGTCGCTGGACCCGGTGATGGGAGGCGTCGACAAGTGACAGTGCCGACGCGGGCGATCCGGGCGTTGCCGCGGGCGATCGGGGCGTTGCCGTCTGCGCGTGCGCGGGGGGCCAGGGCGTGACCGCGATCAGCCGGGCCTGGGGCAACATGACGCTCCTCGGCCGGATCCTCGTGCCCCTGCTGTTCCTGGTGATCGTGGTCGGGCCGGTCCTGACCGTGCTGATCGCCCTGTTCATCGGCCCCTGGCTGGTTGACCTCCTGGCCGCCAACATCGACATCGTTCGGTTCGTGGTCGCGGTGACGGGGGTTCTGCTGTTCAGCATCCCCGCCGCGTTCATCATCATCTACATGGAGCTCAAGGTCATCGCGTTCATGAACCTCCGGCGTGGACCCAACCGGATCCTGCCCGCGGGTGCTGCGATGTCCGTGGTCCACGGCCTCAAAGTCCTCACCAAGGAGGACTTCACACCCACCGGCGCGGACCGGCTGGTATTCACCTGGGCGCCCGTGGTGGTGTTCCTGACCGCGGTGATGACGTTCATGGTCATCCCCTTCGGCCCGGGTCTGGTCGGGCAGGATCTCAACGTGGGCCTGCTGTACCTGTTCGCGGTCGGCGGCATGACCGTGGTCGGGCTGCTGGCCGCCGGCTGGGCGAGCTTCAACAAGTACTCGCTGCTGGGCGGCCTGCGCTCCGCGGCCCAGGTGGTCAGCTACGAGATCCCGCTGACGTTGTCGGTGGTGGGCCTGATCCTCCTCGCCGGCACGATGAGCGTGTACCAGCTGGGCTTGCAGCAGTCGGGCTGGTTCTGGGACTGGTTCGTGTTCCGCCAGCCGATGGGCGCCCTGATCTTCTTCATAGCGGCCACTGCGGAGGCAAACCGGACGCCGTTCGACCTGACCGAGGCCGACTCCGAGATCGTGGCCGGCTTTGCGACCGAGTACTCGGGCATGCGGTTCGGCTTCCTGTTCTTCGCCGAGTACGTCAACGTGTTCATCGTCTCGGCCCTGATCACGACCTTCTATTTCGGGGCCTGGAACGCTCCGGTGGACGTCAACGGGCTGATGGCCTGGCTGAACGCCAACGTGGGGACCAGCCTTCAGCCGCTGACTGTGGCGCTGGATCCGGGCTCGCTGGGCGTCGGCCTGCTGATCCTGCTGATCGCGGTCCCGGTCGCGCTGACGCTGCTGTTCGCGGCGCCGTTCTACCTGATCCGCACCTCGAAGCCCGCGTGGCAGGCGCTGCTGCTCGGGTTCGTCGCCTTCAACCTGCTCGCGGGCGGGGCCTTGTTCCTGATCGCGTACATCGGCCTCGACTGGGTCGCCGGCCTGCTGTGGTTCATGGCCAAGGCGTTCGCGTTCGTGTTCGTGTTCGTGTGGATGCGCGGCACCCTGCCGCGGGTCCGGATCGACCAGCTGATGGGGTTCGCCTGGAAGTGGCTGCTGCCGGCCTCACTGCTGAACCTGTTCGCCACCGCCGCCGCCATCATCGTCGTGAAGTCGCTGTGAGCGCCCGATGAGCTTCATCCCCGGCATGGGCATCGTCCGCGGCATGGGCCTGACCCTGCGGCGGTTCTTCGAGCCCAAGGCGACGATCATGTGGCCGGAGGCGCCGGCCGACATCGCGCCCAAGTACCGCGGCCGGCTCCAGCTGCTGTACGACGAGTACGGGACGCTCAAGTGCGAGACCTGCTTCCAGTGCGCCCAGGCCTGTCCGATCGAGTGCATCGACATGGGCGGGATGGATACCAAGGGCCGGTTCCACGTCCACTGGGGTCCGCCCGAGACCTACGGCGAGCGACGCGAGGAGTCGGCGACGCGCCGCTCGGGACGGCCCGTGGCGGACCCAGCGCACGTCCGGTTCGATCCCTTGGACACCGCCGCCCTCGACGCGATCCTCGAGCGCCACGACTACGACCCCAAGGCGATGCTCGCGATCCTCGAGGAGACGCAGGCCGAATACGGATACCTGCCAGTCGGCGCGCTCAAGCACATCTCGCGGATCACGGGCGCCTGGTACGCGATGATCTACGGCACCGCGACCTACTACCGGCACCTGCGGTTCGAGCCGCCCACCGTCACAACCGCGCCACCGGCGGGCGAAGCCCACCGAGCCGCCGAGGCGGCGTTCCGGGACGCCCTCGGCGCCTCCCTCGGCTACGGCGCATCGGACACCGGGCACGTCGGAGCGGCCAGCTGATGGCGGACTTCCTCAAGACGCCGCGCGGATGGCCCGCGGTCCTGACCGGTCGAGCCGACGCCCTCGCGAAGGACCCCTCAGACCTCGATGCTGCAGTCCACGCCGGTGCGTTCGAGGGCCTCCGGACGGCGGTCCGCGACCTGGGTGCCACGGGCACCATCGCCACCGTCGCCTCGTCGGGCCTGCGCGGGCGTGGCGGCGCCGGCTATCCCACGGGCGACAAGTGGCGCGAGGCGGCATCGCGGGCCACCGACCAGCGGTACGTGGTGGCCAACGGCTACGGCGCCGACCCGGCGGTCCGCACCGACGCGGCGCTCATGGCCGCCGACCCCTGGGCCGTGCTCGAGGGGATCGTCATCGCCGCGTTCGCCGTCGGCGCCACCGAGGCGATCCTCGCGGTCCGGGCCGACGATCCCGCACTGATCGCGCTGCTCGAGGGCGCCGTCGGCGCCGCCGAGGAAGCTGGCTTCATCGGCGAGGACGTGCTGGGCTCGGGCCATCGGGTGACCGTCACGGTGCGGCCCGTCCAGGGCGCCTACATGCTGGGCGAGGAGACGGTCCTGCTCAAGGCGCTCGAGGGCAGGCGTGGCCAGCCCGAGCAGCGGCCGCCGTACCCTGCCGAGCGCGGCCTGTTCGGACAGCCCACCGTGGTCAACAACGTCCAGACCCTGGCCACCGTCCCGTGGATCCTGCGCGAGGGGGTCCCGTCGTTCACCGCGATCGGCGCTCCCGAGAGCCCGGGAACGGCCCTCGTGCAGCTGCGCGGCCCCGAGGGGGCGGGCATCGCCGAGGTCCCGTTGGGCACCCCGCTTCGCGAGCTGGTCGAGCTGGCTGGTGGCACCGGCAGCCGAAACCTCAAGGCGATCCTCGTGGGAGGCCCCACCGGCGGGCTGCTGCCCCCGGACCTGCTCGATACGCCGTACGCGTTCGACGCCCTGCGCGCGGCGGGGGCGCACATCGGCTCCGGCTCGATCGTGGTCGCGGACGACCGGGCGTGCGTGGTGGACCTCGCCCGGCTGCTCACCCGCTTCTCCGCCGATCAGGCCTGCGGCAAGTCGATCCCCTGCCGGATCGGTCTCCGGCGCCTGTACGAGATCGGAGAGCGGATGACCGGCGGTCGCCCCAATCCGACCGACCTGACCCTGCTCGAAGACCTGGCGCATGACGTCGCCGCCAGCGGCCTGTGCGACCACGAGCGGCTGGCGACCCTGCCGTTCACGAGCGCGATGCGATACTTCCGCAGCGAGCTCGACGAGCACATCCTCCGCAGCACCTGCCCCGCCGGCGTCTGCCATCCCATCGTGGTGGCCGCGGGGTCGGTGGACCAGGGACCCGCCAATGGCTGATCTGATCACGCGCACCAACATCCCCATCGAGCCGCGCCGCGAGTCGCGGCCCGACCTGCCCGCCCGCCTCGACACCGTCACAGCTCGCGACGACACCTTGGCCGAGCGGCTGATCACCACCCAGTCCCCGCAGCGACCGCAGAGCACGCCCCCGATCCGGATCGAGGTGGACGGGCGCGTGGTCGAGGGGTTCGAGGGTCAGACCATCCTCGAGGTCTGTCGCGACAACGGCATCGAGATCCCCACCCTGTGCTACGAGCCAAAGCTGCCGGGCTTCGGTGCCTGCCGGATGTGCGTGGTCGAGGTCGAGGGCGAGGAGACGCCGCCGATCTCGTGCTCGCGGCTCGCCGAGGCGGACATGAAGGTCCAGACCCAGACCGACGAGCTGCGCCGGCTGCGGCGGACCAACCTCGAGCTGATCTTCAGCGACCACAACGCCTACTGCCTGCCGCCGTGCCAGAACAAGTGCCCCAGCCACATCGACATCCCGGGCTTCCTCAAGGCCAACGCCGAGGCGAACTGGCGGGAGAGCACGCGGATCTTCAAGCGCACGATCCCGTTCCCGTCCGTGCTCGGCCGCGTGTGCCCTGCCCCGTGTGAGGAGCACTGCCGGCGCGACGAGGTCGACGAGGCGATCGCGATCCGCGACAGCCACCGCTACGCCGGTGACCAAGTGCTCAAGGCGATGCTCGACGAGGGTGTCGATCCGCCGCTGCCGTTCGAGCGCCAGGCACCGTCCGGCCGCCGCGCCGCCGTGATCGGATCCGGGCCCGCCGGCATGAGCGCCGCCTACTACCTGCTGCTTTCCGGTCACGACGTGACGGTGTTCGAGCGAGACCCCGCGCCCGGCGGCATGCTCCGCTACGGCATCCCGCAGTACCGGCTGCCCAAGGTCGAGGTGCTCGAGGCCGAGTACGAGTCCGTGTGGCGGCTGGGCGCCCGGCTGGAGTGCAACAAGGAGCTGGGCAAGGACTTCACGCTCGACGACCTCCAGAACCAGGGCTTCGACTCGATCGTGGTCGCGATCGGCTGCTATGACACGAACAAGCTGGGCATCCCCAACGAGGATGCCGACGGCGTGATCGACGGCCTGGAGTACCTGCGCACCGCAACGCTTGGCCTGCCGTATCCGGGCCACTCGGGCAGCCGTGTGGTCGTGATCGGCGGCGGGTTCACCGCGATGGACTGCAGCCGGACCTCGGTCCGCCAGAGTGCCGGCGAGGTCACACTGGTGTACCGCCGGGATATGAAGGACATGCCGGCGGCGAGCGAGGTCCACGAAGCGATGGAGGAGGGCGTCACGGCCATCTTCCAGGCCGGACCGACGCGCGTGATCACCGACGACAAGACCGGTAAGGTCACCGGCGTCGAGTTCATCCGGATGCAGCTGGGCGAGCCGGACGCCTCGGGCCGCCGCCGGCCCCAGCCCGCCCCGGGCACCGAGTTCACGATCGACTGCGATCGCGTGCTGCTCGCGATCGGCCAGGGGCCCGAGCTGGACTGGATCGGGCCCGGGTCGGAGGGCGTGACCAAGACCCGCAACCGGCGGCTGGCCGCGGATGCTGTCACGTTCGAGACGGGCCGGCCGGGCGTGTTCGGCACCGGTGACGTGCGGGTCGGCGCGGCCACCGTGGTCCAGGCGATCGCCGAGGGGCGGCGCGCCGCGTACGCCGTCGATGCCTACCTCAGGGGCAACGACCTGTCCGCGATCCGGACGCGCCAGACGCTGGCCGAGCCCCAGCCCGAGTTCCTCTCGATCGTGCCGTTCACGGGCGAGGTCAAGGAGCCGCGCTACCGGCTCAAGGGCCTCGAGGCCGAGCAGCGCAACCGCAACTACGTCGAGTACGAGATCCCGTACACCCCCGACGAGGCGGTCGCCGAGTCCACCCGCTGCCTCCAGTGCACGTGCGAGGCAATCGGGTTCTGCGACCTGCGCCGGCTGGGGATCGAGTACGGCACCACGCTGCAGACCCTCGAGCCGCGCCACCACCAGGGCGCCGGCTACCGGTCGGTGACGGAGAACCGGTTCACGGGCGTCAACCACGACTACGTCCGCGACGACAGCCACGCGTTCATCCTGCGCGAGCCGTCGCGCTGCATCGACTGCGGCCGGTGCGCCAACGTGTGTGCCGAGGTCGTGGGCGCGGCCTGCTACGACTTCATGCGCATCGGCTTCGACACGCTGGTCACGACGCCGCTCGACATGAGCCTCAACGATACGCCGTGCGTGTCCTGCGGCCGGTGCGCGGAGACGTGCCCGACAGGGGCCCTGATGCCCAAGCCGCGCATCCTCCAGAAGTACGACGTCGACGAGAGCCGGTGCATCCTGTGCGGGATCTGCGTCGATGCGTGCCCCTACGACGCCGTCCGCGACAGCGACCAGTTCGAGCTCAGCCACACGTCCCGCGAGGAGCCGATGATCGACCTCCTCGCGCTGGCCGCGGTCGAGCGCGAGACGGAGATGACCTACATCCGCAAGGAGCGCGACTGGGCGGAGCGGGCGCGAGCCGAGGGCAGACTCCTCGATCCGGCACGCCTGCTCCCCGTCCTGCCCGCCTCGTTCGCTGCGGGAGACGGCCACGGCAACGGGAACGGTCATGCGGTGGCTGCCGCGACCGGGAACGGGTCGGGCCACACGCAGGATCACTGACACGCCCAAGATCACCCGGACGCCCACGATCACGGAGAGGGACGCGTGACGCTACCGCAGACCATCCCGCTGCTCGGCCTCGGCTGGGACGATGCCCTGTTCCTGGGCCTCGCGGGCGCGATGCTGCTGTTCGCCCTGATGGTGGTTTCGATGCGCGACATCATCCGGTGCGGCGTCGCGATGATCGTGGCGTTCGGCGCCCTCGCGGGCCTGTACGTGTTGGCCAATGCGCCGGTCGTCGCTGCGGCCCAGGTGCTGATCTACATCGGCGCGATCAGCGTCCTGATCCTGTTCGCGATCATGCTCACCCAGTCCAAGATCGGCACCACGGCGCTGGTGTTCCAGACGCAGGCCCGCTGGGCCGCCTTGGCCGCGGGGATCCTGGCCATCCTGCTGGTGCTGACGGTGACCGCCACCAGCTGGCCGGCCGCTGCGGGGCTCGACGAGGCACAGAAGACGCGCCTCGCCCATGACCTAGCGACGACGATGTTCAAGAGCTACGTGCTGCCGTTCGAGGTCGTCAGCGTGCTGCTGCTCGCGGCCGTCATCGGCGGCGTGTTCATCGCCAAGCGCGAGCACGGAGGCGAGGACTGATGCTGTCCTTCCTCAACGGGATCTCCCAGTCGCTCGACGCGTACCTCGTCCTGGCCAGCCTGCTGTTCGCGATCGGCGCGTTCGGGTTCCTGGCCCGCCGCAACGCGATCAGCATGCTGATGTCGATCGAGCTGATGCTCAACGCGGTCAACCTGGCGATCATCGCGTTCGGCGCGTTCAATCGGGAGCTCAACGCAGACGCATCCGCGATCGCGCTGATCGTGATCGCAGCCGCGGCGGCCGAGGCCACGGTCGGGCTGGCGATCGTGATCGCGATCTACCGCAACCGCAAGACGCCGCTCGTCGACGAGTACGACGCGATGCGGCGGTAGGCGGACGATGTACGACACGCTGATCCCCCTCATCCCGCTGATCCCCATCCTGGGATTCGCGTTCACCGCGCTGTTCGGGCGCCGGCTCCAGCTGACGTACGGCCGGTGGGCCGCCGAGATCGTGCCGGTCGGCGGCGTGATCATCGTGTGGTTGATCGCGCTCTCGGTGATCGTGCCCGCGGTCGGGCACCAGGATCCGTTCGGCGAGGCGGGCCTCGACGTCAAGCTGTGGACCTGGATCCCGGCCGGCAGCCTCAGTGTGGACATGGGCTTTCACGTCGACGCGCTGACGGCCGCGCTGCTGATCGTCGTGACCACGATCGGCATGCTCGTCCACGTGTACTCGATCGGGTATATGGCCCACGACGACGGGGCGTGGCGGTTCTTCGCCTACCTCAACCTGTTCATGTTCTCGATGCTGCTGCTGGTGCTCGCCAGCAGCTGGCTGCTGATGTTCGCGGGCTGGGAGCTGGTGGGCTTCTGCTCGTACGCGCTGATCGGGTTCTGGTACCACAAACGCTCGGCTGCCCTGGCGGCCAAGAAGGCGTTCATCGTCAACCGGGTGGGCGACGTCGGGTTCGCGCTCGGGATCATGGCGATCTTCCTCGACACCGGCACGCTCAACATCGCGGACTCGCTGGCGAAGCTCACCGCGGCCGACGCCTCGCTCACGATCCCCATCGCGATCGTGGCGCTGCTCCTGTTCGCGGGCGCCATGGGCAAGAGCGCCCAGTTCCCGCTCCACGTCTGGCTGCCGGACGCGATGGAGGGCCCGACCCCGGTGTCGGCCCTGATCCACGCCGCGACCATGGTCAACGCCGGCGTCTACATGGTGGCGCGTGCCAACCCGCTGTTCGCGCACGCGCAGGACGCGATGGTCGTGGTTGCCGCGATCGGCATCTTCACCGCGATCCTGGCAGCTTCGATCGCGTTCACCCAGACCGACATCAAGCGGGTGCTCGCCTACTCCACGCTGAGCCAGCTGGGCTACATGTTCGCGGCGCTGGGCGTCGGGGCGTATGCCGCGGCCATCTTCCACCTCATGACCCACGGGTTCTTCAAGGGCCTGCTGTTCCTCGACTCGGGCTCGGTGATCCATGCCGTCCACGAGGAGCAGGACATGAACCGCATGGGCGGCCTGTGGCGGAAGATCCCGATCACCCACTGGACGATGCTGGTGGCGTCGATCGCGATCGCCGGCATCCCGCCCCTGGCCGGCTTCTTCTCCAAGGACGAGCTCCTGGGCGACGCGTACAAGAACGGGTTCGCCTGGGTGTGGTTCATCGGCGTCGTGGTCGCCGTGATGACGGCGTTCTACATGTGGCGCCTGATGGGCAAGACGTTCTATGGCGAGAGCCGGGTCGATCCGCACGTGGAGCCCAGGATCCATGAGTCCCCGTGGCAGATGACCCTGCCGCTGATCCTGCTCGCGATCCCGGCGGCGCTGCTCGGCATCGCGCTCTCGTGGCCCGGTCCGCCGCTGGGCCCGCTGTTCGGAATGGGCGACCAGCCCGGCCTGCTCACGGGCTGGCTCGATCCGGTGTTCGCACCGTCCGAGGAGTTCCTCCACGGCGCTCCCGCCGCATTCCAGCTGGGCGGCATCGACGGCGTCCTGATCCTGATCAGCGTCGCGGCGGCGGCCATCGGGCTGGTCGTGGGCATCTGGCTGTTCGGCTTCTTTGGCGCGCATGGCCGCCACGCCCTCGTGGAGCGGCTCACCGCCGCCAATCGAGCCACCCGGTTCCTGTACCGGGCCACGCTCAACAAGTGGTGGTTCGACGATCTCAATGACCTGCTGTTCATCCGGATCGGGGGCCGGGTCGCCGCGGCGATGTGGTGGTTCGACCGGACGATCGTGGACGGCGCCGTGAACGGCGTGGGCGCGATCACCCGCGATGCAGGTGGCGGGCTGCGGCGGATCCAGACCGGCCGTGTCCAGAACTACGCCCTGGGGATCGCGATCGGGCTGATCGTGATGGCCGGGTCGTTCCTGGTGATCGTGGGGCAGCCACGATGACGGGCTCCGGTCTCGTCTCGCTGGTCACGTTCCTGCCGCTGCTGGGCGCGGTTGTCGTTGCCTTCGTGCCTTCGGGCCGTCCCGACTGGGCGCGCCGCCTGGCGCTGGCGTTCGCGCTGGCCGCCTGGGTCGTATCGCTCGCGATGCTGGCGGGCTTCAACATCCACGCCACCGGGTTCCAGTTCATCGATCAGGCCGACTGGATCCCGATGTTCGGCATTCAGTACAAGGTCGGCGTCGACGGGCTGTCGCTGGTGCTGGTCGTCCTGACCACGACGTTGACCTGGATCAGCATCCTCGCTTCGTTCCGGCCCATCCAGAACCGGGTCAAGGAGTACATGGTCAACTTCCTCGTCCTCGAGGTCGGAATGACCGGCGTGTTCGTGGCCCAGGACCTGTTCCTGTTCTACGTGTTCTGGGAGCTGGTTCTCGTGCCGATGTACCTGATCATCGGGATCTGGGGCGGCGCGAACCGCATCTACGCCACGATCAAGTTCGTCCTCTACACCCTGGTCGGCTCGCTGCTGATGCTGGTCGCGATCCTGGCCACGGCCTACACGTACCAGGCCGCGAACGGCACCTGGACCGGCGCGTTCGACCTCGGCAACCTCACCACGGCGGCCGCGGGCGGCATGTTCAACGGCACGTTCGGGTTCCTCGCCTTCGGCGCCTTCTTCCTGGCGTTCGCGATCAAGGTCCCGATGTTCCCGTTCCACACCTGGCTCCCCGACGCGCACACCGAAGCACCGACGGCCGGCTCGGTGATCCTGGCAGGCGTCCTGCTCAAGCTGGGCGGGTACGGCCTGATCCGGTTCGCCGTCCCGCTGTTTCCCGAGGCCGCCCAGACGTGGGCGCCCGCGATCATCGTGCTCAGCCTGATCGCGATCATCTACGGCGCGATCGTGGCTCTCGTGCAGCCGGACCTCAAGAGGCTGGTCGCATACTCCTCGGTCAGCCACATGGGGTTCGTAACGCTGGGCATCTTCGTGTTCCAGCAGCAGGCGCTCCAGGGCGCGATCCTGCAGATGGTCAATCACGGCCTGATCACGGGCGCCCTGTTCCTGCTCGTCGGCGTGATCTACGAGCGCACCCACGACCGGACGATCGCCAAGATGGGTGGCCTCGGATCGAGAACCCCGGTCTACGCCGCGGCCCTCGGGTTCTTCGTGTTCGCGTCGGTCGGGCTGCCGGGCCTGTCCGGGTTCGTGGGTGAGTTCCTGACCTTGCTGGGCACGTTCCAGGTCAACCAGGGCGCGGCCGTGGTGGCCACGTTCGTGATGATCTTCGCCGCGGGCTACCTGCTGTGGATGCTCCAGCGGGTGGCGTTCGGCGAGCTGTCCGAGTTCCTCAAGGGCCTGGGCGATCACCTGACCGACGTGACACCGGTCGAGGCGATGACCCTGGTGCCCCTGGGCGCCCTGGTCGTGATCCTCGGCCTGTATCCGGGCCTCGTGCTCAACCTGGTGGGCGGGTCGGTGGACCACGCCCTGGCCGCGGTCCAGCACGTCGCGCCGGTCGCGCTCGGGCTGGGGCAGTAGGAGGCGCGGGTGAACGTCCCTGCGAGCGATCTCGCCGCTATCGCACCGT
>Ga0315556_1000258_pt1 | contig 31740 bp, 22 predicted proteins | sample SalMarSW160310MG_FD_202112 | JGI IMG/M metagenome (GOLD analysis project Ga0315556, IMG submission 202112) | Salt marsh sediment microbial communities from the Plum Island Ecosystem LTER, Massachusetts, United States - Salt Marsh Sediment SW1603-10 ...
CCATTCCGAGCAACAGTTGCGACAAAACCCCACGCTAACATGCGCATAGCCACTATCCCTCCATCTCATCACCCTTCTTCTCTTCTCTCAACTTGACAAAGGCTACGCGCACCCGCTCTGGGCAGGGCGCAATACATACGACATGAGAACGGAGGCAACATGCAAGAGGTGGGGTTCATTGGTCTGGGGAGAATGGGTCGAGGGATGGCGGGCAATCTTATTGACGCAGGATTCAACGTGAGGGTGTGGAACCGGACAGCGTCCAAAATGCAGCAATTGATCGACAGGGGGGCGCAACCCACAACATCCGCGGCTGATGTCGCTCGACGATCCGATGTGATCTTTATCTGCGTCAGCGACACACCGGATGTCGAGCAGGTCATTCTTGGAGAGGACGGCGTGCTTGAGGGGGCGCGGCAGGGCGCGCTCGTCGTGGACATGAGCACCATTCGTCCAAGTTCAGCACAATCCCTAGCTGACCGATTGACAACAGCCGGCATTCACATGCTTGACGCCCCGGTCAGCGGCGGGAGCGAAGGGGCAGAGGCAGGCTCCCTGGCGATCATGGTCGGCGGAGAGGCACAGCAGGTGGAACGGGCGATGCCCTATCTAGAAGCCATGGGCGAAAACATCACTCACGTGGGCGGCCACGGGCACGGACAGATGGCCAAGTTGGTGAACCAGATCCTGGTAGTTGGCCATGCGCTGGCGATGAGCGAGGCGCTGCTGTTTGCGGAAGCGGGCGGTTTAGACCTGCGCAAGACCTTGGAGGCCGTTTCCGGAGGGGCCGCCGGCAGTTGGATGCTCAGCCACAGGGGCCCACAGATCCTGGCTCGCGACTGGCGCCCCGGCTTCACCATCGATCTGCAGCAGAAAGACGTAAGGCTGGCGTTGGAGCAGGGGGAGGATATGGGCGTCCCCTTGATCGGCACCAGTCTGGTTCACCAACTCTATCGTACTCTTCAGCGTGCCGGTCTAGGGGGCGAAGGCAACCACGCGCTGGTTAAGGCCCTCGAGCGGCTGGCAGGCTTCGAGATCAGCGCCAATCAAGATTAGTGCCTGCTCCGCCGACGAAGGCAGATCAGTCCTTGGGCTGGGACCCAACTGGACTTGTGCGGGCTCCGGCTTCGTCCACATGACGCTCCGCCGTCTTGGCGTACAGCTGAGTGGTCCGTAGGCTGCGGTGGTTGAGAAAGCGCTGGACCTGATCGATGGGTACGCCTTCCTGGAGCATCTGCGTCGCCCGCCAATGGCGGAAATCATGCGGATGGATCGCCGACAGCCCCAGATCTCGGGCAGTGCGCCTCAACACTCGCCAAACAGCGTTCGAAGACAGGGGTGTGCCCCGATACTTCGGGCGTGTCTTGGCGTGGCTTACGAATAAGACTGTTGCACCTGGGTCGTTGCGGGCGGAAAGATAGTCCCGCATCGCATCCAGGGTGGGGCGCGTGAACCGAAGCGTGATCAGCCGGCCGGATCGTCCTCGACCCTTGCCTCTCACCCGGATCTGCCATATCCCTTGCTCGTTCAGGCGAGCGCGACGGACTTCATCGGCACTGACCCGCAGTATCTCACTCACGCGTGCGCCACTATCCGCCAAGGCATACACCAGAGCGCGGTTCCGCAGACCCTCCAACTCCTGCCGCTTGGCCTCTTTTGGCGCGGCCTCAGGATCGATTTCAAGCTCGTCAAATGCGTGAATCAGGGTCTCCAACCCCTCAGGGGGTTCGGGGGCGCCGTCCCTGGCCTCGCTAGCCGGAACATATGTTCTAAGGAGGCGGGAGGCTTTGCGCATCGCGGACGACGCAGGGTAGGATTCGGGCAGGAACAGTTCGTCAGCCATAAAGCGGAACCAGCTGACGACGGCCTGGCCATAGAGGCGGACCGTGGCGGGTTCGAGCAGCGCCGAAGTCCCGGGCAGCGCACGCCGGCCCGTGACCTCGACGTCTCGCCCCAGGTAGTTCACAAACCACACCAACAGATTGACATCTTCCTGAGAACCGCCAAGCCGCGTCAGACGGCGCGATCGGGCGTCCGGACCGCCAAGTGTTGTCCTGCGAGCCATCTGAGACGTTTCCAGATAGTCAATAAAGTGGTCGACAGCATGGCGATAGGTCTGCAGCGTATTCGGACTGAGGTTGCTCTGGGCGCAGAAGGCATCCAGAGCTTCATCCAGCGTTGGGGAATGGGACGGAGTCATCGTTAGCGTCCCATCTGGGCGGCCGTATCAAGATGGCGCGTTTCGGGCCTAAGTGCAATATAACAGACCTTTAGTTGCATTGACATGACTTTAGCACAAGGTCTGAGAGTCTGTCAATACCTGCCCCTCTTGCCGAACGCGGTAGGGAATTCCGCGCGCAGAGTATTGGTCTGAGGCGTGATCGGGGCTCATAGAACATCGTTCGAACCATGAATCGGCTGTCCTGCAACAGCCCCCCCTCCCCAAGACCACGTCTCTCTCTTGTCAGGCACTCGGTTCTACTCACGATGAGACGTCTGTGACTCCATGGATACCGGATCAGGGCCCACAGATGCCAGGCTGGTGTCGGCTTGCCCTGAAGAAATGGCCTCTGCTGACCGCATGTGCGCGCGGGAGAGGCCCAAGCCCGCCGCCCAAATCAGCCCAGGCAGGACGGTGGCGACGGCCATGATCGCAAGCAAGGATTGCACACTCACTGGCGTCCGGTCAAGCAGCCAACCGGCCCCAGCCGAGCTGATGGCTGTGGAGAGCGTGAAGATCGCGAACTCCACGGAGAACACCCGCCCTCGTACCTTCCCGGGCACGATAAGCAGCAAGACCTGAGTCGAAAGCACCCAGTTCACACCGGACCCTAAGCCACGCACCAGCGATCCAATAAGCACGAGCACGAAACTTGCCGTAGGGGCTACGAGCGCAAGACCGGCTGCTGTGACAAAGAAGGAGACCATGAGCGCCGTCCTCAGGCGATCCACTCGATCCCGAGTCAAACGGCGTGCCAAGACCGGTCCCAGCCCAGTACCAATGCCCACAAACGCGTACATCAAACCCAGACTGGTCGATCCTCCCTCCCCGATGACGAACACTCTCTCCGCCATCACAACCATGGCCACCTGGAAGCCCCCATTGACCACCAAGCCGATAGTCCCCTTCTGGCTGGCGATCGCCAAGACATCCAGCCGCTCTCGCAGATAGCGCAGGCCTTCAACGTACTGATCGACGGCCCCCCGAATTGGATTGCCCATCGGCGCTGGCTCGAGGGCAACCGCGGTCGTCCGCACGCGGCTGACGAAAAAGGCCGAAAGGAGGAAGGAACCCGAATCGAGCAGGAAGGAGGGATAGATCCCCCACAATCCGGCTGCCAGCCCCCCCAGGGCGGCTCCGAAGGCCAGCATCACCGACCATGTGATACCGCTTAGCGCGTTGGCGGCCCCCAGCTCTTCCTCATCCACCACATCGGGCAGGATAGCGTTTCGCGCCGGATAGAACACCCCACTGATACCCAGCTGCGCCGCCGTCAGAGCATACAGAAGCCAGACGTGCTCCGGCTGCCTGACCAGCAGGAAGCCCAGCACCACGGCCGCCCGACTGAGGTCGGTGATGATGAGCACCCGCCGCCGGTCGTATCTGTCGGCGATAACGCCCGCCACCGGGCTGACAAAGAACGGGGCCAGCATCCGAACCACGAACAAACCACCGACGGCCAAACCGGAACCGGTCAGCTGAGAAACCAGCGCCGCCGAGGCGATCAAGTTGAACCAGTCGCCGAGAAGGCTTACGATCTGGCCAGTCCACAGATTGCGGAAATTGACGTTTCGCCGGACCAGCTCGAAGTAGCCCACTGGCCGACCAGAGATTTCCTTGGGCTCGGAAGTCATCCTCAAGTAGCCAGGGTTGTTGTAGAACGACCCATCAGCCTTCTTCCAACGCTTCGGCCAACCACTGGATAGGATGGTCGGCGTTCACCCCTGTGCCATCGTGAATCTGCGTCCGGCACGACATCCCGTGCGCAACAACCGTTCGTCCCTCGTCGACGGCTGCCCCCACCGCCGGGAACAGCTTGAGTCCACCCACCTGCATCGACAGGTCGTAGTGCTCGGCCTCGTAGCCAAACGACCCAGCCATTCCACAACATCCGGATTGGATCTCGGCCACTGCGGCGCCGGTAGCTTTCAACATCTCGACCGTCGCCTGGCTGCCAAACAGAGCCTTGGCATGGCAGTGCACGTGGACATCCACACCCGCCACGTTTCCGCGAAAGGTCAAGGAGTCCACGGGTCGAGCCCCGTCGCTGCCCTTCTGGGTGAGATAGGCCTCGATCATATGGGTGCCCTCGGCCAGTTTCCCCGCCCGCGGGTCGTCGGGGAAGAACTCAAGGTATTCGTCCTTAATCGCAGACACGCATGAGGGTTCTAGACCGATGATGGGAATACCCTGCTCTGCGTACGGCGCCAGGACTTCGAGATTGTGCTGCGCCAGTGCTTTTGCCTCTGTCAGCAACCCCTTGGAAATCATCGGGCGACCGCAGCAACCCTGTTGCCTCTCAACCAGGACACTGCACCCCGCCGCTCGCAGGACCTTGACCGCCGCTTCAGCAATCCCCGGATAGTTGTGCTCAGAATACGTGTCAACGAACAGCAGCACCTGTTGATCCATCGGACGTGCCTCAGCGGCTTGGAACCGGCGAGTGAAGCCCCGCCGCACAAACGGCGGAAGCCGGCGGTGCCGCGAGATGCCCACCGTCTTCTCAAGCACCCACCGGCTCAGCCGCCACCCGCCAACCCAATTGGCCAAGCCAGCGATAGGGGCCGCCAACGCGGATACCGTGTGGATCTCGCCGAAAAGCCGGCTGCGCAGCGAGACTCCATGCTCCGCCTGGTACATGGCCAGAAACTCGGCTTTGATCCGTGCCATGTCCACCGCCGTGGGACACTCGGCTTTGCAGCCCTTACATTCCAGGCACAAGTCAAAGACCTGATGCATTTGTCGGCCTGTGAGGGCATCAGCCGGAAGCGCGCCGGACATCGCCGCCCGCAAGGCATTCGCCCGGCCGCGCGTCAGGTGCAGCTCATCGCGCGTGGCCTGATACGAAGGGCACATCACGCCGTCGTCTTTGCGGCACACGCCCAGGCCGGTGCAAGCCTCCACTGCCCCGGCCAGACTGCCCTCTCGACGATGGGCGAAATGGTTCCTGAGTTCGATGGTCTCGTAATCAGGGCCGTAACGCAGGCTGTGATGGAGGGCCGGGGCCTCGTCATCGTCGAAGAGCACGACCTTGGCCGGGTTGAACCGGCGTTGAGGGTCAAAGGCCAGCTTGAGCTGACGGAAGGCCTGGGTCAATTCGGGGCCGAACAACTTCTCATTGAACTCGGTGTGGGAGAAGCCGTCCCCATGCTCACCGGACATCGTCCCCTGCATGTTGATCACCAGATCTCCGACGGCGTCGGCGATGGATCTCATCTTATCCACGCCCTCGGCGGTCTTGAGATTGATCATCGGCCGAAGGTGCAGGCATCCGGCTGACGCATGCGCATACCACTCGGCGTACGTGTCGTGCGCTTCCAGGATCTTGTCGACCTCTCGTACATAGCTCGTCAGCTTCTCCACCGGCACAGCCACGTCTTCGATAAACGTAATCGGCTTCGTGTCGCCAGGGACAGACATCAGGAGCCCTAAGCCGGCCTTGCGCACGGTCCACAGGTCATTCTGGGCCTCTGGCGTGCTCAGCAGCCGGGCGCCCGGCCCCAGGGCTTCCGCAGCCGCCACAAGGTCCTTGGGGTCGTCACCGGAGAACTCGACTACTAGCAGCGCCTCGGGGATCTCGTCCACAAAGGTCAGATGCCGAGCGTAGCCCGGCACGCTCCTGGCCCGCGCCATCAAAGTGTGCGGCAGCAGCTCGACGGCCGACGGTTCGAACTCCAGGATACCCGGGGTCCTCTCCGTGGCTTGCGCCACACTGTCGAAGGTCAGGACCGCCAACAATGTGTGCTTGGGTTTGGGAACGAGGCGCAACCGCGCCCGACGCGTCATGGCGAGCGTCCCTTCTGAACCGCACAGGACCGGCGCCAGGTTGAAACCATTTGCCGGCGGGTAGCTTTGAGGTGCGGCGTACCAAGCCGGAGGCTCAGAAGGTGAATAGCCGGTCAGATAGTTCAGCCCGTAGCCAGAAGCCCGTCGCCAGGTGCGCGGCCAGCGCGCTTCGATCGTCTGGGCGTATGCTTGCTGGATGTCGAAAGCGGCGCTGAATATTCTGCCCTCGAGATCGTCCCGCTCCGCCCTCTGCCTCGCCTTTGTTTCAGGCTGCGCGCCAAATGTGGCCCCAGTGCCGTCGCTCAGGACGACGTCGAGGGCCAACACGTTGTCCGAAGACATCCCGTAGCGGATGGAATGGGCACCGGTGGCATTGTTTCCGAGCATTCCGCCCACTGTCGCCCGGTCTGCCGATGCCGGGTCTGGGCCGTATTGGAGACCCACCCGGCCGGCCGCTCGGTTGAGCGCTGCGCACACGACTCCCGGATCGACCAAGGCTTCTCTGGCTTCGGCGTCGATGTGATGGATGTGGTTCAGATGTTTTGAGACATCCACAATCACAGCCCGGCCAAGCGTCTGGCCAGCCAAACCGGTTCCTCCCCCACGAGGGATCAGCGGCACATCCAATTCGGCAGCTCGCTCGACGATGGCGAACAGGTCTTCTTCCACTTGGGGAATGACGACACCCAAGGGGCGTATCTGATGGTTTGAGGCATCCGTGCTGTACAACGCGCGGCTGAGGGGATCGAAGCGCGCCTCGCCGCGCAGGTCCGCCTGGAAGGCTCGTTGAAGGTCTGCAGCTTCGACGGCATCACTCATGGTATTCTGGCTCCCTTGCGAAACCAATCACTGAATTGTTGCCTGGGGACGTGGGCAGCAACCCGCCTTGGCGAGCGAAGCGCCCGGAGCTACTCCTCAGCCTGTGGTGCCTGGGCAGGCTCGAAGGCAAAAGGTTCGAATTCGGCGCCGTACCGCTTTGGGATTCGCCCCTCCATGACCACGGCCGCATCCGTGTGGCGAATGTTCTCGACCACGCCTTGTTCGTGGAATAGGCTGATCAGCCGACCCTGGCTGTAGGGGATGCGCAGTTTGACGTGCAACATGCCTTCGAAAAGGTCGCGTTCGATGGCCGAGAGCAGGTCATCTAGGCCAACTCCCGTCCGCGCTGAGATGATAACGGCCTGCTCGAACTCTTCCAGGCGCTCTCGGGCGTCTTCGGCACTTTCCAGCAGATCCACCTTGTTCAAGGCAGTGATGATGCTGGTGCGGCCCACGCCGATGTCGTCCAGTGTCTGGCGCACGGCCTCAGCCTGAGCCTCAAGGTTGGGATGCGTTACGTCCACGACATGCAGCAGGAGGTCGGCCTCGGTGATTTCCTCCAGCGTGGCCCGAAACGCCGCCACCAACATCGTGGGCAGCTTCTGGATGAAACCCACTGTGTCGGTTACCAAGACCTGACGACCTCCGGGCAGCTCAATCCGCCGCGTAGTCGGATCCAATGTGGCGAACAGCTGATCGGCCACATAGACATCAGATTCTGCTAGGCGGTTCAAGAGAGTGGACTTGCCGGCGTTTGTGTACCCGACCAAGGCCACGGTGGGAATGCGCGCCCGCCGGCGTCGCTCACGGTGGCGCCCGCGATGCGCCCGGACCTTTTCGAGCTCTCGCTGCAGGCGGGTTATCCGCCTCCCAATTTCGCGGCGATCGACCTCGAGCTGTGTTTCGCCCGGGCCTCTAAGCCCTACGCCTCCGACCGATCCGGAACGCCCGGCGCCGCCGCCCGCCTGGCGCGCAAGGTGGGTCCAAGCACGCGTTAGGCGCGGAAGTCGGTATTCATATTGGGCCAGTTCGACCTGAAGGGAGCCTTCTCGCGTTTGGGCATGTTGGGCGAAAATATCCAGAATAAGCGCTGTGCGATCCACCACGCGCATGGCTTCTCCGAAGGCCTCTTCGAGCTCACGTTGGTGACGGGGAGAAAGCTCGTCGTCAAAGATAATCACATCCGCCAAGCGATCGTCGGCGAGCGCCTTGATCTCTTCAACTTTCCCAGATCCGACATACGTCTTCCGATCGGGATGCCGAAGCTTTTGTGATGTGCGCCCCACCACTTCGAGACCTGCCGTAAGAGCCAGCAGCTCCAACTCGTTGAGCGAGTCGACAATGCTCAGCGCGCTTGGATGATCGAATCGATCGACGCCAACCAAAAAGGCCTTCTCGCTTGGGGCACGCGTTGAGATGGTGGCTTTGCTCATCATGACACGTGGGATTATAACTTGGGCCGTCCCCGGCCGCTCGACCCTCACACGCCCGGCATGCCCCTTGGGGTGTGTCATAATTGAAACCAGCGCCCGTACCGAAACATGTTGCCAAGATCTGTTTGTGAAAGGTTTCACAAATCTGGGCTATGGTTGACATGGGTACATCACCCTAGGAGGTCAAGGTGTCAGGTTGTCGCACACGAATCGTCGAATTCGCTAGCAACGGGGGAACGACACCGGGTTACCTGGCCGAACCCGACGACGCCCTCGACCATCCAGGCGTGGTCGTGATCCAGGAATGGTGGGGGTTGGTGCCTCATATCGAGGACATTTGCCGCCGGCTCTGTGAAGAGGGCTTTGTGGCGCTGGCGCCTGACCTCTATCACGGGCAAAGCGCAGACGAGCCCGACGATGCTCGCAAGCTGGCCATGGCCTTGGAGCGCGATCGGGCCGTGGCTGAGATCCGAGCGGCTACTGAGTACCTGGTGGGAAAAGCCCACGTCTCACCCAAGCGGGTGGGTGTGGTCGGTTGGTGCATGGGGGGAGGCTTGGCGCTCTCATCGGCTGCGGACGGCACCCAGATCGGTGCGGCGGTCGCATTCTACGGTCGACCACTTTCCGAAGAGGACACGGCAAAACTCAACGTACCGGTGATGGGCCTGTACGCTGAGCACGATCACGGGATCACAGCCTCCGATGTGAAGCAATTCGAGGCGAGCCTTCAGGAGCAAGGCATACCGCACTTGATCCATGTCTACCCCGGCACCACGCATGCCTTTTTCAACGACACGCGGCCTGAGATTTATGACTCAGCCGCAGCCGCCGACGCATGGGAGAGGACGCTGGCCTGGTTCCGGCTCCATCTAACCGGCGAAGGCTAGGCCCTAGGCAGGCCGCCAGGATTTCAGTCTCGTCATCGCTTCCGCCATCCTTTCGGTGTCCGTCCCCAGCGATATGCGCACGTAGCCTTCCCCTTCCGACCCGAAGGCCACCCCAGGGGTAACACTGACCCCCGTCTCGACCAAGAGCCTTTCACAGAAGGCTGCAGACGAAGCCTCCCCTTCGGGCAGCGGGGCCCAGACATACAGCGCTGCTTTGGGCACCGGGGCTTCCATGCCAATCGTGGCCAGGGCGTCCAGGACAAGATCACGTCGCTCTTCGTACACTGCATTCCGCTCTTCAAGCCAGCTTTGATCTCCAATCAGCGCTGCCGTGCCAGCCGCCCAGATCGGCGTGAATTGCGAGGTGTCCATCTGGCTCTTGAGAGTCCCCAGCGCATCGATGGCCGTCGGATTGCCAAGGGCCATACCGACGCGCCAGCCTGCCATGTTGTATGCCTTCGAAAGCGAATTGAACTCCACCGCCACCTGGATGGCATCAGGCACCTGAAGCAGGCTGGGCGCCACGTACCCGTCAAAGCAGACCTCGGTGTAGGGGGCGTCATGCGCCACCAAGAACCCGTACTTCGCAGCCAGATCCACCACATCCTGGAAGAATGCGAGGTCCGCCGTGGCCCCGGTCGGATTGTTGGGATAGTTGAGCCACATTAATCGAACACGTTCCAGGGTCTCAGACGGTATGCGGGTGAGATCGGGGAGAAAGCCATTCTCGGCGCGCAAAGGCATAAGGACCACCTCGGCGCCGGCAAACTCGGCTGCCGACGTGTACACCGGATATCCCGGATTGGGCACCAACACGACGTCGCCCGGGTCGACCATGGCTTGGGTCAGATTGAAGAGGCCCTCTTTGGAGCCGATCAATCCCAAGACCTGATCCTTCGGATCGAGCTGGACGCCGAAGCGGCGCTCGTAGTAGGCCGCCACGGCCTTGCGGAACGCTTCCGGACCGCCAAACGGCGCATACCCGTGCACATCATCGCGCTTTGCCGATTCGATCAAGGACTGGATGATCGGCGGTGCCGGTGGCAAATCGGGTGACCCTATATCAACCCGGATGACATCCACGCCTTCGGAGCGAAGCTCGGCGATCCGGAGGCCGAGTTTGGCGAAGACGTAAGGTGGGATGCGCGACATGCGCTGAGAGGGATGAATCGCCTTCACTGATATTCTCCTTCTTGAACACCTGCACGATCTACGGGATGCTGGGACGATCCTTCTAGCGACCAAGTCTACTCTGGGGTTCAGCCCCGGCCAAGGCACCTAGCCACAGGTATCGGTCAGCCAGGCTTGCAACGTGCGGCCCACAGACTCCAGGCTGGAGGCGGAGACCTTGTCCAGAGTGTCCTGGGGCGTGTGCCAGTATGGATAATCGAAATCTATGATGTCGACCGCCGGTATGCCCTGGTTCAAAAAGGGTGTGTGGTCGTCGGTCATGCTGTACTTCAACTCGGGGACAAAGGAGCCATAACCCAACCCGGAAGCCGTCTCCCAGATGGCCTGGCGCAGGCCGGGGTCAGAACTGCGCTCATAGAAGAGCTGCAGATCCTTGTCGCCGACCATATCCACCACGACCACCCCGTCCGGCGGTTGATCCAGGTGCTCGGCCATGTACGTTGAACCCACCACCCAATCCCAGCCGTTCAGCCCGCCACTGTCCTCGCCGTCGAAGAAAGCCAACTGAAGGCGACAACCCAGGTGTTCGGGCGGTATCACATTGGCCAATCCGAGAAGCACAGCCACCCCGGACCCACCGTCGTTGGCACCGGGCACCGGGCCCGGATCGGGCACGCTCGCCTGGTCGGCTAACGGCCGATTGTCGTAGTGGGCGCCGAGAATGATGTACGGCGATCCTGCATCAGCTGAGCTGCCAATCAGATTGACAAGCTGCACCCCATGATACGAAAAGCTTTGAGCGTTGGCTGACCACCCCGCAGCTGCCAGTTCTTCCCTGATCCATGCCTGCATTGCCCCGTGGCCCGCCGCGCCGGGAGACCGGTCGCCAAAGGCCAGCTGCTCGCCCACCCGAGTCAGTGCCCGCTCTCCCTCGAAAGACTTCGGCACAACGGACGGTGGCACAGTCGGCAGAGCACCTGGCCCAGCCTGCCCGCGGCACGCACCCAGAACGAACGCCAGGCAAACGAGCCCGACCGAAGTTCGCATAGCCTCATAAACCTTCGAAATTGAGAATGGAGGCATTGAACAAAGCTCTAGGTGGCTATGCGCAACGTTGCGCTGCGTTGCGAAAGGAAGCTTTCAAGCGCCCGATGAGCGCGGTCGGCGTGCGCCTGGGCACGCTGACGGCGCTTGAGTTTCGGCCCTCCGGAAGGAAGCGCGGGCAGCAATCCGAGATTGGCCTTCATCGGCTGGAACTGAGCCGGGTCAGCGTGGGTAACGTAGTGGCACAGTGCGCCCAGCATTGTGACGTCAGGAAGCACAAGGGGCGGCTCGCTGTGGATGGCTTGTGCCAAATTGACCCCCGCCAGAAGGCCCGTGGCGATGTTGCCCAAGTAGCCTTCCACACCGGTGATTTGGCCGGCGAGGAAGAGATCGGGCCTTCCGCGCCATGCCAACGAAGGCTCAAGGAGCTTGGGCGTGTTGACGAACGTATTGCGGTGCATTTGGCCGTACCGAGCAAATCTGGCCCCAGCCAAACCCGGTATCATCCGAAAGACCCGACGCTGGTCCGGAAAGCGCAGATTGGTCTGGAACCCCACCATGTTGTAGAGATCGCCGGCCAGATTGTCCTGCCGCAGCTGCAGAACGGCGTGCGGGCGGCGTCCGGTGCGTGGATCGATCAAGCCCACCGGCCGCATCGGCCCGAACGCCAAAGACTGCGCCCCGCGGCTGGCGATGATCTCGATCGGGAGACAGCCCTCGAAGAAGCTGTCCATCCCGGCCTTCACGCCAGCCCTGATGTCCGACTCGAATTCCCGCAGCGGGATCTGCTCAGCGCCCAGAAGGGCATCGACGAACGCCTCATACTCGGCCTGGTTCAGGGGGCAGTTGATGTAATCGCCTGCTTCCTCTTCCCCCCGGCCGTAGCGCGAAGCGCGGAAGGCAACAGCCATGTTGATGCTGTTCCGCTCGACGATCGGCGACAGGGCATCGTAGAAGTACAGGTGGTCTTCACCAGACCGTTTCTGCAATGCACCCGAGAGCGCATCAGAAGTTAATGGGCCGCTGGCGATGACCGCCGGCCCTTCGGGAATCTCTCGGACCTCCTCGCGAACTATGGTGATCCCGGGATGGTTTTCGAGACGCGCGGTCACCGCGCGGCTGAAGGCCTCTCGATCGACCGCGAGCGCACCTCCAGCTGGCACAGCCGCTCGCCGGGCTTCTGCCAACAACATGGATCCCAGCTGGTCCAGTTCGTGCATCAGGATTCCTGAAGCCCGATCGGGCAGTGCCGATCCCAGGGAATTGGAGCACACCAACTCGGCCAGGCCGCTGGTCTGGTGCGCCCCCGTCTCACGCAGCGGGCGCATCTCGAACAACCGCACCGACAGACCTCGCTCGGCGGCCTGCCAGGCGGCTTCACTGCCTGCCAGCCCCCCACCCACAACGGTCACCCATGGCCCTTTTTCCATGGCGGCCATTCTAACACGGCGTTCTCGGCACGCATCTTGCAACCCTATTGCGTGGATACGTTGCTTCCTGTATACTCACCCGGCTAGGAGCGCAAGATGCTGCAAATTCAAGGCCAAAACCAGGCACCGCTTACCACCGCCCACCTGGCGCAGACCATGAGCCTGCTCGTGCTGTCCAACCAGGAGCTGCGGGACGAAGTTCTCAAAGCCCTGGCCGAGAACCCGGCTCTCGAGCTCTTGGAAGAGCGCGTCTGTCCGACATGTCGGCGCCGGCTTGCTCACCCAGGCCCCTGCCCTATCTGCAGCCAACGCTACTCCGACGAGGGCCCGATTGTCTTCATGTCGCCGCGCGACTCCTACCGCCCATCGCATAGGACTACTTGGCAGGAAGAACCGCCCGACCGCGAACCGGCCGCTCCGGAAGACCTATCGATCCACGTACTCCAACAATTGGCTTCCGAATTGGAGGAGGATGACCGCCCGCTGGCAGCGTATGTCTTGGCCAGCCTGGATGAAGACGGATTCCTGCAGGACGCCCCACCGATGATCGCCCGACTGACCCGCTCCGGGTTGGAGCAAGTTCAGCGAGTGTTGGACAAGATTTCCCACGTCGATCCGCCCGGGTTAGCCACCGAGGGCCCGCGCCAGGCGCTGCTCGCCCAACTCGACGTCGCCGGGGATTCACCGCGGATCGAGCTTGCGCGGAAGATCCTCACCTCCGCCTTCAACGAGCTGGGCCGGCACGATTTCGACACCATCGCAGACATGTTTGACGTGACAGTGAGCCAGGTCAAGCAGGCCGCAGCCTTTATCCAGGAGCATTTGAACCCCTACCCAGCCCGGAGCTTCTGGGCCAATCACCGGCAAGCGGCTCCCAGTGCGGACCCCAACGTGTACCATGAGCCCGATATCCAGATCAGTCAAAACACGTCCCAGGCGGATGGACCTTTGGTGGTCGAGATCTTCGCTCCTGTGTCAGGCTGGTTGAGGGTGAACCCGATCTTCCGCAAGGCCCTGACACAGAAGAAGGACGACGACATCCCTGAAGCCTGGGCAGAGCATCTCGAAAAGGCTTCCTTATTCGTCAAGTGCATCCAGCAGCGCAATAACACCATGCGCCGCATGATGAAGATCCTGGTCAAGGCCCAACGTGGTTTCATTCTTGAGGGCGACCGCCAACTGCAGTCAATGACCCGGGCTGAAATCGCGGAAGAACTGGGCGTGCACGAGTCGACCGTCTCACGCGCAGTCTCAAGCAAATCCGTCGCCCTGCCTGACGGCCGGATCATCCCCATGTCGAAATTCTTCGACCGCAGTCTGCCGGCACGGGATTGCATCAAGGAAATCGTCCGCAACGAGCGGCGGGCACTCACCGACGATGAGATCGCAGACCGGCTGGAGCGCTACGGCGTCCACATTGCCCGGCGTACCGTCGCAAAATACCGGTCTATGGAAGGTATCCTCCCCGCCCGCCTCCGACACCAGAAGAAGGCGCGGGCGGCCCAACCCGTGCACGCTTAGGTTCAGCCTTGGCCAGGAACCCATCCCCCAGCAACCCCCTCAAACGCCTGTTCCGCCCTGAAACACCTCAGGCGTATTTCCGGGCCCTGGCCGACAAACTCAACGACAGCGTTCTACTCATCAGCCCGCAAGGGACCGAGTTTCTGGGCGTCAACCACGCGTTCTTGCTGCTTTCCGGCTACACGCGACCCGAGATGGACGCCATGTCGCCTTCCGACCTGTTCATGGGTGAACCGGGGGCGCGCGCACTTGCCGAAGCGCTCGGACTTCCCCAGGGTCAAGAAGTCGAAGCCAAAGACATACCGATTCAAACCCACAACGATCTGACCGTGCTTATCGACCTTAACGCCACCCGCATCGGGACCGACGACGGTCCCATTCTGCTCATCGCCCGCCCCAGCCTGCGTCGCAAGCAAGTTGAGGACCAGGCGCGAGCCCAGTCCAGCCGCGTGACCACTCTGGTGGACATCTCCGAGCGCTTGATGGAAGGCGCCGTCGGCGCGCTGAGCGCCAGCCTCGATCAAGCACAAGGCATGCTGCGCGCTTCCAGTCTGGGATTGTATCGGGTCTCACCCAGCAGCCCCGACTATGTCCTGGAAGGCAGCCTGGCGGAAGTCTTTCCCGAGCGTCTGCCGGCCGGTTCGATCAAGTCATTCCACCGCAGCGGCCAATGGTCGCTGGGCCAGCGGCCCGAGCACGAGCTTCACAAGGCCGCCCGGGCAGCTGGGCTGGCCGCCCTGCGCACCTCGGCCATCGGTTCACCCAACGCGTGGATCGGCTTGCTGGCCGCCGGCTGGGACGAAGACAGCGACATCCCGGAGGACATCGAGGGCTTGATGCGCCTGGTCGCCAACCTGTGCCACGGCGCCATCCAGCTCAGCCTGCAGCAAGCCTCCGTGGCCGAAATCGGCCGCACACTAAAAGGGCTGCAAGCCGAAACCGGCGGCCAGCTGGACGCGGTGACCGAGGCGGTGCTGAGCCTGGACGGCGAGCTTCGTATCTTGCGCGCCAACAAGGCTGCCTGCCGCATGCTCGGCTATTCTTCGGTCGAACTGCTGGAGCAGGACGTTAAGGACATCCTGGTCGGCCCAGAAGACGTCGTCGCCAGCTTGCTCGACGCCTTGGGACACGAGCGGATGGCGGAGCGTCCCTATATCACGCTCCACCGACGTGATGGGACGCCCTTCCCGGTGCACTTGCGCGCGATGCCGCTCGGACGCCAATCCCCCACCCGACTGCTGGTGGTGTTGAGCGATCAGACCGAGCGCAAAGCGATTGAGGATCAAAACGAGCTGCTCGCCCAGCGGGCTTTGTTGGGCGAGGTCTCGGCTATCTTTGCGCATGAGGTGCGCAATCCGATTAACAACATCAGCACCGGCATTCAGCTGGTCGCATCCAGGCTGGGCGAGGAACATCCGATGCACGAGTCCCTGGAGCGGGTGCGCAAGGAATGCACCCGGCTGGACCAGCTCATGACGGATGTGCTTTTCTTCACCCGTCGCCTCGAGCTCAAGATGGAACCGATCGACCTGGGGGATATGTTGGGGCGCTTGATGGAACGCTGGGCGCCACGCCTCAATCAGGCCAACGTCACCAGCCACCTCGAGTTTGACGAACAAGCGCCGACCGTCTTGGCCGATCCGCGCACGTTTGAACAGGTGATTGTGAACCTTATCACAAACGCGCTCCAGGCCATGCCGGAGGGCGGGACGCTCTCGATGACTCTTTCCTCTGCCGCATCAAGCCAGGGTGACGTGGTCGAGCTCAAGATCGCCGACACCGGGCCAGGAATTCCTCAGGAAACCATCGACCGCATCTTTGACCCGTTCTTCACCACCAAGAAGGACGGCACCGGCCTGGGTCTGGCCATCAGTCGACGAATTGTGGCCGCCCACAAGGGCAGTATTCAGGTGGAGAGTTTTCCCGACGCTGGGACGGTATTCACACTTCATATTCCACCCGCTGAGACCTTGCAGGAGGCGAAAACGGCATGACGGCAACCGTCCTCATCGTGGACGACGAAGATACTGCCCGCAGTTTCATAAGCGCCGCACTTTCCGACAGTGGTTTCGAGCCGCTGGAGGCTGGGACTCTAAAGGAAGCCCACAAGGTCATCGAAACCGGGTCGGCCGACATCATCTTGCTCGATCTCAACCTGCCGGACGGGTCCGGCTTGAGCCTGCTCGATCGCATCGCGCTAGAGAACCCCTCCCCGCCGGTCATCCTGATTACGGCCTACGGCGAAGTCGACACAGCCGTCGAAGCGATGAAGAAGGGCGCCCAAGACTTCCTGCAGAAGCCGCTGGATCTGGAGCGGCTGATCCAGGCCGTCGAGCGGGCGCGCGAGATGGTCGCTTTGCGGCGGGAGCTTGATCTGCTCCGTCAATCGAGCACCGGCCAGGTCGAGATGATTGTCGGCGACACGCCCGAGATGCAACGCGTGGTCAAAGAAGCCCAACGGGCTGCCAACTCAGCCGTCTCGGTGCTGATCACCGGAGAGACCGGGACCGGCAAGGAGGTCCTTGCCCAGGCCATTCGAACCATGGGCCCGCGGGCCGACAAGCCTTTCATTCCAATCAACTGCGCCGCCCTACCCGACACGATGATCGAGTCGGAGCTCTTCGGCCACGAGGCCGGCGCGTTCACCGGCGCGCAAAAACGCAAGCCGGGACTGATCGAAGTTGCCGACACTGGGATCCTCTTCTTGGATGAGATCTCGTCCACCAAGACCGAAATGCAGGCCAAGCTGCTGCGAGTCCTCGAAGACCAGGGCTTCCGTCGTGTCGGCGGGGTGAAAGAGATCAGCGTCGATATCCAGATTCTGGCCGCCTCCAACCGCGATCTGCCGAAAATGATCGAAGAGGGCACCTTTCGCGAGGATCTGTTCTACCGGCTCAAGGTTGTCGATCTGCATCTCCCCCCGCTTCGTGAGCGAAAGATGGATATCCCAGCGCTCGTCGGGACTTTCATCCGCACCATCAACCAGCGCACCGCCAACAACGTCACCGATATCACCCCGCGCGCCATCGACGCCCTGAAAGCTCACCCGTGGCCCGGCAACATCCGCGAGCTGCGCCACGTCATCGAGCGGGCCATGCTCTTCTGCGATGACGAAGTTCTCGATCTCGGCCACCTCCCCCCTGAGTTCCAGGCGCTGGCAGCCAGTTAATCGCCTTACTCAATGGCGCCGATGAAGCGCCCGCCCCGCCTGGTCGTCCTCCCGATCTGACAGGTTCATTCCAACCCCAAGACAAGCCAGTTGGCACGGAGCTTGCATCCAAGCTCTCCAGACTATGAATTCGTCTGGAGGCTTCCATGATCCCCTTTTCGATGGCTGAGACACAGATCCTGATCGCTGGCACGCTCTTCTTTCTGGGCTTGACCTGCACCCTGCTGGGCATCTTTGTCCTGATGACTCGCGGCTACACGGGCGAAGTGCGTGCCCTGGCTGCCCATACAGCGCGCATCGGCCAGAAGGGCATCGGCCAAGACATCACCGGCGTCGTGCAGAGCGCGTCGGAACTCGTTGCGGCTATCAACCAACTGGTCAAGACCGCAACCGGAGTCGGCGTGTTCCTCACCTGCACCGGTCTGGTCATGATCGTCGCCGCCTACTTCGTGGTGATGCAGGTCAACTGGACCACTCTCTAACTCAACAAAGGGCAGTGCATGATGCCAACTCACAACGACGTCCTGGCCAGGCTTCGACAACAGCTCGATTCTGACGACCTGGCGGAGACCGTAGGCCGCTTTCTCCGTTTACCGGAGATCTGGGCCATGCTGGTCGATTCGGAGACGCATGACGTTGACTCTGCTGATGGCAGCAAGAGCTTGAGACCCGACGCCATCGCCTTCGGCGGCCTGCCGGGCCAATCTCCGTCTCCAGACCCATCTGAGCTTCCTGCGGATCTGCGGACGGATCTCGAGCGCCTGATCGCGGGCGGCGATGAGCTCTCCTCGGAAACAGGCACAACGTCGGTGGGGATGCGTGCGCTGGCCTTGATCGAACTCGATAAGCAGGCAGACGGTCGTCGCACAATTGTCGGCCGAGTCCGCGCGCGACCGGACCTGTGGCAGACACCGCTCGCCTGCGCCTGGCCGCACTTGGCCGACGAGAGCGCTGTCCTGTCTGAGTTGGTTTCAACCGGTGATCTGGTGTCCGTGAAGGCCGCCGCCGTGAGCCTACTGAGCCACAACGCGAGCGAAGCGGCAGCAGCCACGTTGCTTGACGCCTTTCCTCAGCCCAAGCACAAGCTGATTCAACATCTCCACGACCTAGGGGAAGATCAGCTGGCTGAGGCCATTGCCCGTCAGATTCTTGCATCCGACGATCCCTCCCGCAGCCGCCGCCACGACCCCGTCGAGGCACTCGTCGATCAGGCTGCCGCCCATGAACGGGTCAATGGCCCGACGGCTGCCCAGAACCTGCTGGATGCTGCCTGGGAACGCGCCGCCCAACTGCGTGCCGAAATAGCAGACCGATTGGCAGACATCGCTGAAGGCGCTGGCGAGCCGGTGGTGGCGGCGGAAGCCCTCCGGAAAGCCATGGGGGAAAACCCATCAACCGATCGAAAAGCGCGCGCCGCGTTGGCCCTCATCGACGCCGGACACATCGACGAAGGCCTGGCTATGCTGCCGGCGTCCCCCGAAAGCACAACCGAATCAATCGCCGTGGGCCTGGCCTATGCAAAAGACGAGCGCCCAACCGAAGCCAGTCACTATTTGCTCGCCGCAGCCGAAGGTGTCGCCAGTGGCGAGGATCTTCACCCTCGGTGGATGGCGCGTTTGACCCGAGCGCTCATTGATGCAGACCGCCCTGCGGAAGCCGCCCAGGTCGCTCAACTCTGGTCGGAAACCGCACCGGGGAGCCGCTCCGCCCGTATCGCGCTGGCCGAAGCTCGCTTCGATACCGGAGACCATGACGGCGCCTTGAATGAGGCCGAGGTACTGCTGGCCCAAGACGACAGTGACGACCATGTGCGGGGGATCCTCGCGCAATGCCTGCAAGCACAGGGGAAGCCAGAGCAGGCCCTGGAACACTGGCAGCAGCTGGCCTTGGCGAACGCTCGCATGCTGAAGCAGGTTGTCGAATGCGCCCTCGAGGCCAACCAGGTGGATTTGGCCCGAGACCAAGCCGCCCGTTGGCTGGCACTGGATCCGGATTCGCCCCAAGCCCTGGTCCAATACGGCCGGGCCTTGACGGCCTGCGGCGATGTCGAGACGGCCAAGGAGCACCTTTCACAGGCAGCCGAACGAGCCCCACAATCGCCCGATACGTGGCTCGCATTGGCTGAAGCACAGCGCGCCACGGGCGACCATGAATTGGCCGACGAAACCCTGGCACGTGCCATCCAGATTTGTCCCGACCAACCTTCTCTGCTGACAGCCAAGGGACGGAGCCTGGCTGAGCAGGATCACTTGAGCGAAGCGCTTGAGCACTACGAAAGGGCGCTTCGTCTGTCCGAGGACGATCCCGAGATTCAGCTCGGCTACGGTCAACTGCTCGCCAAGCTAGGTCACATTGAAAAGGCGCTACCTGTCCTGGAAAAGGCTCAGGCCCGCCGCTCCGCCCACCTCCCCACCCGTGTGGCTCTGGCAGAAGCATACGAGACTGTCGGCGACGTGCTGGCTGCTCATGAGTTGGTCTCCGAGATACCTGATGGTGCGTCCGACCAGGCGCAGCTCCTGGCTGGTCGCTTGGCAATCAAAGCAGCCGCAAAGACCAGCGACATTCACCTCGCCGAACGCGGACTTCATCGCCTGCGGTTGGCCTCCACCGCTTCTTCAGACTCCGACAACTCGTATTGGATGGCTGAAGGGCTGCGGATGACGGGGCAGCCCGAAGAGGCAATGGCAACCTACCAAGCCTGTTTGAACGGCGAGCATGTGTTGACAGGCGACAAACACACGCGTGCCAGCAAGGGACTGGCCCAAGCGGCCATGGACGCAGGCCAGACTCCAGTCGCAATTTCCGTCCTGGAGACACTGCGCCAGGGGTCGGGTGGATCACTCGAAAGTCTACTGCTGCTATCCAAGGCCTACCGCAAGGCTGGGTTGGCCGACGAGGCCCTCGCTCCGGCGATGGAAGCCGTTGAGCGCGATCCAACCAATGCCGATGCGAGGTCTGAAGCTGTTGCCGCATCCATGGAAGCCGAGGCATGGGGCGCCGCGCTGACACAAATTAATCGTTGGACAGACGCCAGCCCGGATGACCCCACTGTCTGGATACAGAAAGCTCAGCTGCACCACCAATTGACCCAAACCGATGATGCCCGGGCGGCTCTGGCCCAAGCTCTCCGGCTTTCAGGCACCGATCCATTGACGGTGGGGCCGATCAGCCAACTGCTGACCCGCCTCGGCAAGCCCCAACTGGCTGTGCGCCTCCTCAAACGGGCGGCGAGCGCCGAACCCGAAGATGAGACGATCATGAAGTCACTGGCCGAGACCGCCGAGCGCACAGAGGATTTCGATACGGCGCTGGATGCCTGGACCTCGCTTGCCGAACGCTCACCCGAAGATCAGATCGCCCTCCGCCATGTCGGGGAGAGCCTGTGGCGCCTTCACCGGCGGTCGGCTGCCATCGGCTATTGGCAGCGCGGTTTGACACAAGACCCGAAGAACATCGGCCTGGCGATCCGCCTAGCGCACGCCCACCTGGAAAACGGCGAGCCCGATCGAGGACTTGAACATCTGCGCCATGCACTATCGCTCTGCCCCGACGATCCGAAGCTGGCTGTCGAAGCTGCAGCTGCCTTCCGACGCCACGGCACCCCCGAGGAAGCCCTAGAAATCCTCCAGACCGCCTCGGCGTTGGTGCCGGGCAATCACACCATCCGGGAGGCCATTGCCGACGCGTTCACCGAGATGGGTTCTCATGAAGAGGCCAGACAGATGCTGTCGGACCTCACCGACAGGGATTCTCCAGCCTCAGCTACGGTGCTCGCCAAGCTTTCTCTGGCCGAGATGGCGCTGGGCAACCCGGTGGCATCTTTCGAAGCCTTTGGGCGCATCGATCCGACCCAACTGGGTTCGGCTCAGGATGCACTCTGGACAGCTCAGGCGGGCTTCAATCACGCTGCTTGGCCGAAGGTCTTGGCAGCCGTCGAGTCGGCCATCGAAGGCGTCGAGGATGACCCCGCCCTGCTCGTGAACGCCATCGAGCTGCGCGCTCGCCTGGCTGACGCGACGTGGCTGTACGAAGAGGGTGCCAAGGCCAAAGCGCACTCGCCACAGGCACCGATGGTCGCACCCGAAACAGCTTCCGCCTGGATCGAGAAGTCCCGTCGGATGGGCGTGGATGAGGCCACCTGCCAGCGGCTTGATCAGCAGTTGGCGCTGGTTGCCAGCCGGATCAACGCCGACAGAATTGACACAGACACAGCATCTCCGGCCATGATCGAGAGTCTTGTCATCGCCCATCTTCGCGAGGGCGAAGCCGAAGCTGTCATCGCCATCTTGGCCGAAAACCCGGGGGCTCGCCAGAACGAATGGGCTCCTCTGCTGGCTGGTCTGGCCCATCTACACAGGGAGCGCCATACCCAGGCGCGCAAGGCCTTCGGCGCGGTTCCGGCCGTCCCGGCCGTCAAACCCCTGGCTGCATACTTCACCGCCCAGGCGCTTCTGCAGCAGAGTCAGATGGCAGAGGCAATCGACGCCCTGAACGCGGCGCTGGCCGCCTGGCCCAATGAGGCAACGTGGCATCACAAATTGGCCCAGGCCTACGCCGCCACCGGTGAAGTAGATATGGCCTTACCGCACTATCAGCAGGCGTCAGAGCTTGAACCTGATGACGGCAACTACTGCCTTTCGCTGGCCAAGCACTTGCAGGCCATGGGTGTGCACCACCAGGCCGAAGAGCACTTCGTTCACGCCCTGCAGCACTTCCCTGAGGACTCCGAGGTTTGGCGGCAAGCCGGCTACGCCGCACTTGCCATCGGCGCTAGCGACGAGGCCCTGACGCGTTTCCGACGCGCTAGCGAGCTGGCCCCCGAGGACTTCGATGCCCGCATTGGCGCCGCGCGCGCTGCCCAGGCCGGCGGACAAATCGCTACCGCCCTGCAGTGGGCTTCCCAAGCCGTTGACTTGGCGCCGGAGAACTCGCGTGCCCTGATGGGTTGGGCCGACATACTTACGGCACAGGGAAAACATGACAAGGCCCTCTCGGCTTACCAGAGGGCAGAAGCTGGCATGGCCGATCCCAGCCAGGCCCAAAACGCGCGCGGCCGGCTCTTCATGCAAACCGGCCGACCTGAAGCTGCCGTCCTCGAGCTTATGAAGGTTGTCGAGAACCGGCCCGACGATGAAGCCGCCTGGTCAGGCCTTGCGCAGGCTTATGAGCAGTCGGGCGAGATCAAAGAAGCTGCCGCCGCTGTCAAGAAGGCGCTGGCGATCGCCCCGGCAGCGGTCACGCATCGCCTGAGCCTGGCCCGCTTGAGCCGGAAGTCCGGTCAGCTGGACCACGCCTTGGCCGAATTGTCGACTCTCCAAGTGGAGCAGCCCAACAGCGCCGAGGTGGCCTATGAGCTGGCACGCGTCCACGAAGCCCGGCGCGATTTCGAAAAGGCTATGGACGGATACCGCAGGACCATCAGTCTCGACAAGGGACATGCAAGGGCACATTATCGGGCGGGCCTGGTGCTCAAGGCCCTCAAGGACTATGACGAGGCAGCGGTGATGTTCAAGTCCGCCGTCGATCTTAGTCCCCATGACGCAGATGCACACCACCAGCTGGCGGCGGTCCGAGCGCTAGAGCTGGTTCACGGTGGCATCCAACAGACTCCGGCGGTGGCGCAATGATGGACAGAGAACAGTTCTTGAAGACTTTCAGAGCTTCAGTCGGCGCGAGCCGATCGGATTTCGCTCGGAGATTGGCCGCCGATTGGCTTTCGGTTTGGCCTGGCGACGGCGAAGCCCAATTGGCTTTGGCTGAGATCGAGATAGATGAGAAGCTCTTCGGCACCTCGATCGAGCGTCTCACTCAGCTCGTCACGCGCGATCCAGAGCACGCCCAGGCCACCGCAAGGCTGGCCGACGCTCACGACGCCAGCGGTGACCTCTTGAAGGCCAGCATCTATCGCGCCATCGCAGCGGCGCTCGACGGCCGCGTGCCAACCGTGGGACATTCCCCTTCCTGGGGCCAGGCGCTGTATCAGGCCTTGGCGGCTCTGTCCGCCGGCTCGGCCGACTCCGCCGCCATGCACATTCGCGGGGTCATGGGTGCCGATCTCGATTCTCCGCTTCCGACGCTCATTGGCGTCAAGGCCTACTTGGGTCTCGACGATCGCAAGGCGGCCATGGGGCTCGCTCGGGACGGGTGCTCCCGCTGGCCGGAGACTGTGGCCTTTCGTCTCTGGCTCGCAGATGACCTCATGAACGCCGGCGAGGTGGATCGCGCTGTCGAGTACTTGCACCGTGCCGCATCAGATGATCCAACAGGGTGCATCGCCGAGCGCTATCTCGGCTCCAGCCATCCCTATCGCAACCTGTGGCCCGCCCAACTATCCATCGCTCCAAAGCAGCCCATCCCGGCTGAAGTTGCAACCCTCTTGGGTGGCAACCAGTTGGCGGGTGCGCATGCTGCCGCCCCGACGCCCCAACAAAAGGTGCCCGGAGACATGGTTGCACCCCAACCGGCTCAATCGGCGGCCGAACCATCCGATACACCTGCCCCAGATGCCGCCCAAGTCCAGCCCTCCCAGGCTGACCCGCCGGGCAATGGGGGCCAACATGAGTCTGCGAGCTCCGACATGCTCAATGCCCAGCCAGGGGAGGCCTTCCAAGGACCGAACCCGGGAGAAGAGCCCGCCCAGGACCCATCGTCAAGTCCGGCCGGGAGCAGCGACCAGCCGCTCAGGGAAGTCGCCGCCCGCGTGCAAGCCCGCCCCATCCAGCCAGATGAGGACCGGCGCGTTCCCACCTACCTGGTGGTCTCGAGCCGATCGCGCTTGATGCAGGTCTTTGGAGTCGATACGTTCAAGCGCATCGACGAAGCGATCGATCACTTGGTGAAGGCCGTCCGCCCTCGACCGGGATGGACAGCCTACAAGGTCTATGTCGACGACCCGAACTCGCTTCGACCGTTTGGACTCACACCGGTTGATCCGGGCAACGCCTGGGATATCAAACTGCGCCTGTCGGACATCGACCGCAGCCTGGCCGGACACGGCCAGATGATCGGCGCCGTCCTGATCGTCGGCGGACACGGCATTCTGCCCTTCCACCTGCTGCCCAATCCCACCGACGACGATGACGACCAGGTGCCATCGGACAACCCCTATGCCACCAAGGACGAGAACTACTTCGCCCCCGAATGGCCTGTTGGCCGAATTCCGGTTGATGCAGAGCCCGATCTGATCGTCAAACAGCTCCGGTTGGCTGCCGAACAGCATTCTGGCGCCCTGCGCCAAATGGGACCAATGATGCGCTTGCGCCAGTGGCTGATACTCAAATTAGGGCGCTGGCTCGGCCGCGGGCCCCGATCACTGGGCTACAGCGCCAGCATCTGGCGCAAAGCCTCCATAGCCGTCTTCCGGTCCATTGGGGAACCGGGGGCGATGATCACCTCTCCCCCGATCGACGCGCCGTCGCTGCCTGCCGTCGCCATGCGCCCAACCATGCTCTCCTATTACAACCTTCATGGGCTGGCGGACGCCCCAGAATGGTTTGGCCAACGAGATCCGCTACGGGACACGAAGGCCACCCAGGAGTATCCTGTGGCGCTGCGTCCGCAGGACGTGGTCAACAGCGGCCGAGCTCCCAAGATCGTGTTCACGGAAGCCTGCTACGGCGCCCACGTTATCGAGAAGGGAACCGAGACCGCTATCAGCCTGAAGTTCCTGGCTTCCGGCAGTCACGCCGTCGTCGGTTCAACCAAGATCTCGTATGGGTCGGTCACACCGCCTTTGATCGCAGCCGATCTGCTCGGTCGCCGATTCTATGAGAACCTGAACCGCGGTCTCCCGACAGGGGAAGCCCTACGCCAGGCCAAGCTCGAATTGGCCGCCGAGATGCACCGTCGGCAGGGCTATCTGGACGGCGAGGATCAGAAGACGCTGATTTCATTCGTCTTGTATGGCGACCCGCTGTACACGTCCAAGCAGGTGGTCCCCATGCCGGGCCGCAAGAGTGTGATCCGGCGCAAGAGCCGGCCGAAGCTGATGCAGACATCGTGCGCACTCGGCGGACCAGCCATGACGGAATCTGACCTCGACGAAGAATCGCGTCAGCGGGTCAAATCGATTGTCTCGCGCTATTTGCCCGGCATGTCGGGAGCTACATGCAGCATCCATCCTCAGCACGCAGGCTGCGATTCCGACGACCACCAATGCCCCTCCCACCAGCTGGGAATCAAGGCCATCCCCGCCTCTCCCAACCGAGAGACGGTTGTCGTGACGCTCTCCAAACACTATGCCGCGGACAGCCGCCACCACCCACACTTTGCCCGATTGACTTTGGACAAGTCGGGGAAGGTACTCAAGTTGGCTGTCTCACGCTAGAAAACTGGGGCTGGCACACATATTGCACCTCTCCTTGAGGAACGCACAGGAGAGGTGCAATGTCTTTACCCCAGTCCAAACTAGGCTTCCACTACTATCCGGATAGCCTGCACTTCACCCAGAAGGATCTCGACTACTGGCGACCCATCCTGTCAGATCTGGGTACCGCCTGGCTGACGCTTCACGCTTCGCCTGAAAGAGCCGTGCCGGAGTTCTTCGTCCGTGGGCTGGTAGAGCGTGGCGTGCAACCGATCATAACCATCCCGGCACCCGTCGGGACGGTTCGGGCTGGCAGTATGGCTCCCATGCTGCAGAGCTACGCGCGCTGGGGGGTGCAGCACGTCGTGGTCTTCGATCGCCCCAATCTCCAGACATCGTGGCCTGTGGGTGAATGGAGCCGCTCAGGTCTCGTCGAGAGATTTCTCGACCATGCTCTTCCACATCTGCGTGCCCAGGCCCAGGCCGGCCTGGTTCCCGTCTTCCCCGCCCTCGAACCCGGCGGCGATTATTGGGATACGGCTTTCCTTGCGGCCAGTCTGAAGTCGATGCAGCGTCGGGGAGAACAGGAACTGCTCGAAAAGATCGTTCTCGCGACCTATGCCTGGACCAACGACAAACCCCTCAGTTGGGGCGCCGGTGGGCCCACTCGCTGGACAAATGTGCAGCCCTACCGGACCCCGGAAGACGCAGAGGACCAGCGCGGTTTCCGTGCGTTCGAATGGTACGCGCAGGTCGCTGAAGCAGCAGTCGGTATCCGCCCCAGTTTCTTGACCGTGGCAGGGGGCGCCGTGCGGAAAGCGGATGCCTCGCTCGAGGACGAGCATCGGCACACCGAACAGAATCTAGGGATCGTCCGTCTCCTGGATGAGGATCCTGCCTGCCGAAGCCTGCTGATGAATTTCGCCTTCTACGTCCTGGCCAGCGACGGCGATGCCGAAGAGCAAGCATCGGCTTGGTTCCCCAACCTACGCAGCCCGCTGGCCGTCGTTTCCGCCCTTCAGTCTCGGGACACTGGTTCATCAAAAGCCGCTCCACCCCTGCTCAACAAGCCCGTGCAGCACATCGTCCTGCTGCCGAACGACCGCCAAAGGGCCCACGAACTCTGGTCCAAAGCAGCCGAGTTTGCGCTGACCCATCCCCAGGTATTGGTCGGCACCTCCACCGAAGCCGCGCTTCAAGCGGCCGAGGTGACCCTGGTGGGAGGCGTCGACGTGTTCACACCCGATTTCGAGGCCCAACTCCGCGCGGCCGGCTGTCACGTTCAACGGATGTCCCTCGTCGATCCAAAGGCCGTTGGCGCGTGCGGCTGCTCAGGGATCGACGCAGCCCCGGAGATCAGGAACCCGAGTGAAGTTTCAGGAGCAAGCCATGGATAACCCAGCCGTCTCTCCTTTTGTCCAACCCCTTCCCAAAAAGACCGACATCAATCCGGCCGGACTTCCCAGCGTCAAGGTTCTCGGTCTCGGCGGCGGCGGGTCCAATGCGGTAAATCGAATGATCGAGTTAGGACTCTCCGGCGTTGACTTCATAGCCGCCAACACCGATCGCCAGGCGCTGGCCAGCAGTCTGGCGCCGGTCAAGCTCCAGCTGGGCCCCAAGGTCACCCGCGGGCTCGGCGCAGGCGGCGATCCGCGGGTGGGCGCTTCGGCAGCCATGGAAAGCGCCCGCGAGATCGCTTCAGCGCTGAAAGGCGCTGACATGGTCTTCATCACGGCTGGCATGGGCGGTGGGACCGGCACGGGTTCGGCGCCTGTGGCAGCCGAAATTGCCCGAGAGCTGGGCGCCGTGGTTATCGCCACCGTAACTCTGCCTTTCTCATTTGAAATGTCTCGCCGCGACCAGAATGCCTTGGACGGGGTCAAGAAGCTTCAGCCTTATGCCCACACATTGATCACGGTGCCCAACGACAAGCTTCTCCAGGTGGTACCTCAAGACGTCAGCCTGGAAGTCGCGTTCCGGCTGGCGGATGATGTCCTTCGGCAGGGTGTGCAGGGAATCGCTGAGCTCATCACCCGAGCCGGGCTGATCAATGTTGACTTCGCGCATGTCCGCCAACTGATGTTGAAGGGCGGCGGCGCGCTGATGTCCATTGGCATGGGGCGAGGCGAGGACAAGGCCAAGGCGGCCATTCATCAGGCGCTTCACCATCCATTGCTGGAGCTGGACAGCCTGGATCAGGCTTCTGGCATCCTGGTTCACTTCACTGGCGGCGATGACCTCACGCTTCACGAAGTTGGGGAGTCTATCACCCAGCTGCGAGAGTCCCTCGATCCTGACATCGATCTGATCATGGGCGCCACGACCGAGCCAAATATGGCCGGGCGCGCCCAGGCGATCCTGATTCTGACCGGGATTGGCGCCAGCCCGGTCTATGAGACTGTCAAGCGGGGAGAAGAGCACGCGCCCCGCGGACAGGTAATGGCTGAAGCCGTTGAGCAGGAGGTAGACCTCGATCTTCCGACCTTCCTGCGCCGGCGTGCCAGCATCGGCTAGGAGACACGACCATGGACCAGGGCACTAAGCAACGCATTGCACGCCATGTGAGCCGCTCATTCCCCGAGATGAATGGCGTTCGCCCTAGCGTGCGCCAGCAAGGCGGCAAGAACGGCAATGCACAGTATCTGTTGATATTCAAGGGCAAATCATCTCTTCCCGGTGGCAAGACGATGAATCGAATCGTCCGCGTCGTCGCCGACGAATCCGGCAATATCATCCGCATGAGTACTTCGAGGTGAATCATGAATATGTTGACTTCTGACCCCCTGACCCTTGCCAAGGTCTTGTTCTGGCGCTCAGTCGCCCATGGGACGGAATGGGCCGTAGAACATCGAACAACGGTCTACCAGACTGTTCGTATCGCCCCGATCGTGACGGCCGCCCTCTTCGCTTTCATGCTTGGCCGACTTGTCGGGGCGCTGCTTGGGATGGCAACCTACTAAACGTCATCCCAACCCCCAATTGCAGGCAAAATGCGCCCGGAGTACAATCCGGGCGCACTCTCGTTCATCCAAGCCGAAGGGAATATGGCCCGACGCCCGTCGCTCGCATTGCTCATCGTTGTCACAGGCGCGTTCTTCCTCCTCGGCCTGTACAGTGTCTTCCTCCAGGGTGGCCAGTCCTCCCAGGATCCAACGCGCACAGTTGGCGCCTCGACTCGGGCATCCGCTGCGACTCAACCAGTCGAGAGCGGGCAGACGACCATCCTTATCTTGGGCGTGGATTCTTTGGAGAAACCCGACCCCGAGCTTAAAGCAGTCTGGTATCTCACATACCAGCTTCCGGTGACGGACGTCTTCCTGCTCGGCGTTCCCACCAACTTGCAGCTTCAGCCCGATCCTTCCAGCCAACTGGACCAGGCATTCCGCTGGACTCCCGACGCCGGTGTGGACCCCGGCTTTCTTAGTGCACTGAAAGCGACGGTCCCCCTTTCCTTTGATACCTGGGTCGTCTTGGACGACAAGGGTTTTGCCGCTGCAGTTGATTTCATCGGGGGCCTGCAAGTCAATGGGACGACGTTCACCGGCCAGGATGTCCTTGGGATTCTGAGTCTGGCGTCTGGTGACGCCAGGACTGGGCTCACGACGCAGAAACGCGTTCTGGAAGGGCTGAGTGCCCAAGCCGAGTCGATCGGGGAAAGCCCCGATCTCACACCTCTCGTCGAGTTGGTGCCGGAGCACATCTACTTGACTTCGCCGCTGGGTCAACTTGTGGCGCTGATCTCTCCGGTTCTCCCAATCCGTCCTGAAACTACGCACATCGAATTGTACTGATCGCCCCCCACGGAGCGCTTGTCACGACCGTGGCAACATATGGGCTATACTAGACGAATCTCTTGCCTTGGGGGCCGAAGCCGTCTATTCTAGGCTACGGTAGTGAATTCTCTCACAATCGGACAGCGTCTGTTCCATGCGAACGAAGGAGGTGAACTAGGGATATCCCGGACTAGACAACCATCACGTCGATACCATTAATTAGGAGGAGGAGAGCATGAGAAAGCTGCATTTAATTTGGTTCTTGGTCTTGGCCGGCTTGGTGCTGGCGGCTTGCGGTGGAGCGGCCACGCCGGCCGCCACCGAGGCGCCGTCAACCGGTAGCGGAATGCCTGATCTGGGAGGCAAGACCATCACGGTGGCGGTCGAGAACGCCTACCCACCGTTCAACTCGATCGACCAATCAAGCAATCAACCCGTTGGCTGGGACTACGATGCGGTCGCAGAGATCTGCAAGCGGATTAACTGCACGCCGGAATTCAAGCAGGCCGCTTGGGACGGCATCTTCCCCGCAATGGCGGCAGGCGAGTACGATATGCTCGCTGACGGTGTCACCGTGACCGACGAGCGCAAGAAGATGGTCGACTTCTCTGAGCCCTACGTCACCATCGGCCAGGTGTTGCTGATCAAGGCTGACCAGACCATCGCCGACGTCGAAGCGTTCAAGGCTGACACAAACGTCGCCGTGGGCACGCAGATTGGCACCACCAACGAGATCGTCGCCAAGGATAACTTCGGCGATCGGGTTAAGAGCTTCGAGGACTTCGGCGGAGCGGTGGCTGCCTTGCTGTCCGGCGATGTCGATGCCGTGGTGATCGACACCGTATCGGCTGTTGGCTTCATCAATGAGAACCCCGGCCAGCTGAAGATCGGCCCGACCCTGACTTCGGACGAGCAACTGGCGTTTGTCTTCCCGCCAGGCAGCGACCTAACGGCCTCCATCAACGCCGCTCTCGACTCAATGAAGTCGGACGGCACCCTCAAGCAGCTGAACGACAAGTGGTTCAACCCGTAAACTTGAACTGTTCGTCACGATCCGAAAATATTGCCAGGCAGGTCGGGGGCTCTCCCCCGACCTGCCCTGGTGCCAGGATCCCTAACACATGACTGCATACGCTGAAGGCCGACAAAAAACCGCACCTCCAGCCCAGCCAGCGCGTTGGATCACCTTCCCTTGGTGGGCCCTGATCCTGGCCGCCACCGGGCTGCTCCTGATCTATCTGATCCTGGCCAACCCAAGCTACAGCGACACCTTCCACTACCTCCTAACAGGCGTCTTGACCACCCTTCGCATCACCTTCGCGTCATACCTGATAGCAGTGGTGATCGGCTTGATCACCGGCCTGGCGCGAACGTCGAAGAGCACAGTTCTCTACACCATCGCCACTCTGTATGTGCAAACAGCACGTGGTGTGCCAATCATCGTGCTGATGCTCTATGTCGCATTCGTGATGGTGCCGATTGGTGTTTCCCTTCTTCAGGCACTCGGCGCTTGGGGACTCACCCTGGGAATCGCCGCCCTCAATCCGACATTCACCCAGCTCGCCTCCCCGACGCTTATCCGGAATATCAGTCTGGAGGCACGGGCTATCAGCGCATTGGCGTTCGCCTATGGAGCCTTCGAAGCAGAAGTCTTCCGGGCTGGGATTCAGTCGATCGGCCGGGGCCAGATGGAAGCCGCCCGCTCGCTTGGGATGACCTACTATCAGGCGATGCGGTTGGTGATCCTGCCTCAGGCTGTGCGACGAGTGCTCCCACCGCTGGGCAACGATTTTATCGCCTGCTTGAAAGACTCGTCGCTGGCCACCGTGCTGGCGGTCAACGAGCTGACGCAGCTCGGCAGACTGCGCCGCGCCGCAACGTTTGACGTGTACAAAACGTTCAACGTGGTTGCTTACCTGTACCTCTCAATGACCCTGGTCTTGTCTTCCATAGTTCAGTTGCTCGAGCGAAAGATGAAGTTCGAGGAGTAGCTCCCGAGGGGCGATGGGTCGGGGCATCGGTTTGAATCGCCTTGCCCTTTCTGGGGAAGTGTTAAAAGGGAACGCGGAGCCAACCTTATGGCTCCGCGTAGGGTGTGCGCTGGGCGGGAGTTGAACCCGCACGCCTTGCGGCACATGGCCCTCAACCATGCCTGTCTGCCAGTTCCAGCACCAGCGCAGGCGTTGCGTCGGGTATTATAGCCGACGGGGATCGCTTGTCA
>Ga0315556_1000260_pt1 | contig 31604 bp, 31 predicted proteins | sample SalMarSW160310MG_FD_202112 | JGI IMG/M metagenome (GOLD analysis project Ga0315556, IMG submission 202112) | Salt marsh sediment microbial communities from the Plum Island Ecosystem LTER, Massachusetts, United States - Salt Marsh Sediment SW1603-10 ...
CGTTCGCTGGGCATTGATATCGACCTGGAGAGGTACTGATGAAAGCGCTACTGGAGCTCTTCAAGCAGGTCCAGCAAGACGAGGATTTTGACGCGATCAAGATCGGGCTCGCTTCGCCCGAGAAGATCCGTTCGTGGTCCTACGGCGAAGTGAAGAAGCCGGAGACCATCAACTACCGGACCTTCAAGCCCGAACGCGACGGCCTGTTCTGCGCCAAGATCTTCGGCCCGATCAAGGATTACGAGTGCCTTTGCGGCAAGTACAAGCGCCTCAAGCACCGCGGCGTGATCTGCGAGAAATGCGGCGTCGAGGTGACGCTGGCCAAGGTCCGGCGCGAGCGCATGGGCCACATCGAGCTCGCCAGCCCGACCGCGCACATCTGGTTCCTCAAGTCGCTGCCCTCGCGGCTCGGCCTGGTGCTGGACATGACGCTGCGCGACATCGAGCGCGTGCTGTACTTCGAGGCCTACGTCGTGACCGATCCGGGGCTGACGCCGCTCAAGCGCTGCCAGCTGCTGACCGAGGACGACTACCTGTCCAAGGTCGAGGAATTCGGCGACGACTTTTCCGCGTCCATGGGCGCCGAGGGCATCCGCGCGCTGCTGCGCTCGATCGACATCAACCGCGACATCGAGAACCTGCGCAAGGACCTCGAGGCGACCAGCTCGGAGGCCAAGATCAAGAAGCTCGCCAAGCGCCTCAAGGTGCTCGAGGGCTTCAAGAACGCCAACATCAAACCGGACTGGATGGTGATGGAAGTGCTGCCGGTGCTGCCGCCCGAGTTGCGGCCGCTGGTGCCGCTCGACGGCGGCCGTTTCGCGACTTCCGACCTGAACGACCTCTATCGGCGCGTCATCAACCGCAACAACCGCCTGAAACGGTTGCTCGAGCTGAAGGCGCCTGAAATCATCGTCCGCAACGAGAAGCGCATGCTGCAGGAGGCGGTCGACTCGCTGCTCGACAACGGCCGCCGCGGCAAGGCGATGACCGGCGCCAACAAGCGCCCGCTGAAGTCGCTCGCGGACATGATCAAGGGCAAGGGCGGCCGCTTCCGCCAGAACCTGCTCGGCAAGCGCGTGGACTACTCCGGCCGCTCGGTGATCGTGGTCGGCCCGCAGCTCAAGCTGCACCAGTGCGGCCTGCCGAAGAAGATGGCGCTCGAGCTGTTCAAGCCGTTCATCTTCAACAAGCTCGAGCTGCTGGGACTGGCCACCACGATCAAGGCGGCCAAGCGCTTGGTGGAGCAGGAAGTGCCCGAGGTGTGGGACATCCTGGAAGAGGTGATCCGCGAGCACCCGGTGATGCTCAACCGGGCGCCGACGCTGCACCGGCTCGGCATCCAGGCTTTCGAGCCGGTGCTGATCGAGGGCAAGGCGATCCAGCTTCATCCGCTGGTATGCGCGGCGTTCAATGCCGACTTCGACGGCGACCAGATGGCGGTGCACGTACCGCTTTCGCTCGAGGCGCAGATGGAGGCGAGGACGCTCATGCTCGCCTCGAACAACGTCCTCTCGCCCGCCAACGGCGAGCCGATCATCGTGCCGTCGCAGGACATCGTGCTTGGCCTGTACTACGCCACGCGCGAGTTCCTCAACGCCAAGGGCGAGGGAATGTCGTTCAGCGACCTGGCCGAGGTGCATCGCGCCTACGATTCGCGCCTGGTGGATCTGCACTCGCGGGCCTGGGTGCGCATCAAGGAGGTCGAGGTCAGCGACGAAGGCGAGAAGACCGATAAAGTCACCCGCTACGAAACGACCGTCGGCCGCGCCCTGTTGTCCGAAATCTTGCCGCCGGGCCTGCCGTTCGCGCTGCTCAACCGGCCGCTGAAGAAGAAGGAGATCTCGCGCCTGATCAACGCCGCGTTCCGGCGCTGCGGCCTGCGCGAAACGGTGATTTTCGCCGACAAGCTGATGCAGGCCGGCTTCACCATGGCCACCCGCGCCGGGATCTCGTTCGGCGTGCACGACATGCGCATCCCGACGCAGAAGCACGCCATGATCCAGGCCGCCGAGAACGAAGTTAAGGAGATCGAGAGCCAGTACACCTCGGGCCTGGTCACGGTCGGCGAGCGCTACAACAAGGTGGTCGACATCTGGTCGCGCTGCGGCGAGCAGGTCGGCAAGGTGATGATGGAGCAGCTCGGCACCGAGGAGGTCATCGACCGCCACGGCAAGAAGGTGCGCCAGGAGGCGTTCAATTCGATCTACATGATGGCCGACTCCGGTGCGCGCGGCTCCGCGGCGCAGATCCGGCAGCTCGCCGGCATGCGCGGACTGATGGCGAAACCCGACGGCTCGATCATCGAGACGCCGATCACGGCCAATTTCCGCGAAGGCCTCAACGTGCTGCAGTACTTCATCTCGACGCACGGCGCACGCAAGGGTCTCGCCGACACTGCGCTCAAGACGGCGAACTCGGGCTACCTGACGCGCCGCCTGGTCGACGTGACACAGGACCTGGTGGTCACCGAGGACGACTGCAGCACCCAGAACGGCGTCGCGATGAAGGCGCTGGTCGAGGGTGGCGAGGTGGTCGAAGCGCTCAAGGAGCGCATCCTCGGGCGCGTGCTGGCGACGGAACTGACTCACCCCGAGACCCAGGACGTGCTCTATGCGGCCGGCACGCTGCTGGACGAGGACGCGGTCGACACCATCGACAGCCTGGGCATCGACGAAGTGAAGGTGCGCACCGCGCTGAGCTGCGACACGCGCTTCGGCGTTTGCGCCAAGTGCTACGGGCGCGACCTCGGCCGCGGCTCGCTGGTGAACGTAGGCGAGGCAATCGGCGTGATCGCGGCCCAGTCGATCGGCGAGCCGGGTACGCAGCTGACGATGCGGACATTCCACATCGGCGGCGCGGCGTCGAGGACCGCGGTGGCGAGCCAGATCGAGGCCAAGTCCGCGGGCACGGCGCGCTTCACGCCGACCATGCGTTACCTGTCGAACGCCAAGGGCGACAAGGTGGTGATCTCGCGCTCCGGCGAGGTGATCATCGCCGACGACAATGGCCGCGAGCGCGAGCGCCACAAGGTGCCTTACGGCGCGATGCTCCAGGTGGTCGACGGCGACGCGATCAAGGCCGGCAAGATCGTTGCCAGCTGGGACCCGCACCACCGCCCGATCATCACCGAGTACGGCGGCACGGTGAAGTTCGAGCACGTCGAGGAAAACGTCACCGTCGCCAAGCAGATCGACGACGTGACCGGCCTTTCGACCCTGGTGGTGATCGACGTCAAGCGTCGCGGCAGCGCCGCGGCGAAGGGCGTGCGGCCGTCGGTCAAGCTGCTGAACGAGTCCGGCGAGGAAGTGCGCATCGCCGGCACCGACCACGCGGTGAACATCAGCTTCCCGGTGGGAGCGGTGATCGCCGTGCGCGAAGGCCAGCAGGTGCAGATCGGCGAGGTACTGGCGCGCATTCCGCAGGAAGTGTCGAAGACGCGCGACATCACGGGCGGTCTGCCGCGGGTGGCCGAGCTGTTCGAGGCGCGCGCGCCGAAGGACAAGGCGGTGCTCGCCGAGTACACCGGCACTGTCTCGTTCGGCAAGGACACCAAGGGCAAGCAGCGCCTGGTGATCACCGACCTCGAGGGCGTGCAGCACGAGGAGCTGATCCCGAAGGACAAGCACGTGCTGGTGCACGACGGCCAGGTGGTGAACAAGGGCGAGATGATCGTCGACGGCTCGGTCGATCCGCACGACCTGCTGCGCCTGCTCGGGGTGGAGGCGCTCGCGCGCTACATCATCGACGAGGTGCAGGACGTCTACCGTCTGCAGGGCGTGAAGATCAACGACAAGCACATCGAGGTCATCGTGCGCCAGATGCTGCGGCGCGTGCAGATCGAGGACCCGGGCGAGACGGCGTTCATCCAGGGCGAGCAGGCCGAACGCGCCGACGTGCTGGAGGAAAACGAGAAAGCGGAGAGGGAAGGCAAGAAGATCGCCACCTACTCCTACATGCTGCTCGGCATTACCAAGGCCTCCCTGTCGACCGACTCGTTCATCTCGGCGGCCTCCTTCCAGGAGACCACGCGCGTGCTGACCGAGGCGGCGATCATGGGCAAGCGCGACGGGCTGCGCGGGCTGAAGGAGAACGTGATCGTCGGGCGTCTCATTCCGGCGGGCACCGGGATGGCGTACCACAACATGCGCAAGCAGCAGGCCGCGGAGCCGATCCTGCCGGAGATTCCGGCGGGCGAGGAAGCGCCGGCGGCGCCGGCGACCGAGGCAACTGCTTCGAACGGCGGCTGAGCAGGGCCGGAGGAAGCAAGAAGGGGCGGCTGCGGCCGCCCCTTTTTTTATTTACCATAGCCGAAAAGAGCCAGCACCTTGTCAGACGAGACCCTGCGCCCCAGGTCCGCTGCGCCCGCGGACCTGGCCGCGATTCACGCCATCTACGCACACCACGTGCGCGGCGGCGTCGCCTCGTTCGAGGAGACCCCGCCTGCGCCGCAGGAGATGCGCCGGCGCTTCGAGGAGATCACCGCGCGCGGTCTGCCGTACCTGGCGCTGGAGCTCGACGGCGCGGTCGCCGGCTTCGGCTATTGCGCGCCCTACCGGGCCCGCTCGGCCTACCGCTATGCGCTGGAGGACTCGGTCTACATCCGCCACGACATGCTTCGGCGCGGCGTCGGCCGCGCGCTCCTGGGCGCGCTCGTCGCGCGCTGCGCCGAGCTCGGCTACCGGCAGCTGATCGCCGTGATCGGCGACAGCGCCAACACGGCGTCCATCGCGCTGCACGCGGGACAGGGGTTCGTGCGCGTCGGCACGCTGCGTTCGGTCGGATTCAAGTTCGGGCGTTGGGTCGACAGCGTGATCATGCAGCGCCCGCTCGGCCCGGGCGACGCGACGCGCCCGCTTACTTGAGCAGCAGGGCGACCCCGCTCGCCACCAGAAGCGCGGCCACGACGCGCTTGAACAGCGTCTCCTCGAGGCCGTGGAACACCCGCTCGCCGAGCACCATGCCGAGCACCATCATCGGCAGCAGCAGCGCGAGCAGCGCGAACACCCGGGCGTCGTAGAAGCCGAGGCTGCCGTAGCCGCCGGCACGCAGCAAGGCGAGCAGAAAGAGGATGGCCGACATGGTGGCGCGAAAGCGCGACTTGTCGAGATTCAGCGCGTTCAGGTAGACGACGAACATCGGCCCCGCCATGCCGCCGAACAGCGTGCTCACCAGGCCGCCGACTGCGCCCGCAAGCGGCGCGAGCCAGGCGCGCGGGGCGCGCAACGCCGCCTTGCGCGGTGCGAGGGTCCAAAGCGCGTAGGCGATGATGAACAGCGCCAGCGCGGCGCGCAGCATCTCGGGATGCAGCGCCTTGAACAGCCACAGGCCGGCCGCCCAGCCGGCCAGCATCGGCAGCAACAGGCCGCGCACGCCGCGCCACTCGACGTGCCGGAACTCGCGCGCCGTTTGGCCGAAGGAGGCGAGGATGCCGAGCGTTGTCATTACCGGAATCACCGCGCGCAGCGGCAGCACCAGCACCAGCAGCGGGATCGCCACCACCCCGGCGCCGAAGCCGGTCGCGCCTCGCAACGTGTACGCGGCGACGACGACCAGCGCGCACCAGGCGAGCTGCCAGGCGCTGGCGGTGGCCTGCAGCGTCTCGATCACGCGGCGGGAGACTTCGATTCACACATGCGCAGCAGCGCGTACAGCGCCTCGAGCCGCGGCACGGCGACGCCGAGCCGGCGCGCGATGCGCACCGCGTTGCCGATCAGTGCTTCGGTCTCCATCGGCCGGCCGGCGAGCTGGTCCTGCGCCATGCTCGAGACGTGGTTGGGCATCCGCAGCGTGCCCTCGATCTGCTTGTCGACGCTGTCTGGCGCCAGCGGGTGGCCGTCGGCGGCCGCCAGCGCGCTCACTTCGCTCATCGCGGCGCGCACGAACGCGGTCTGCTCGTCGCCGGAGATGATGTCGCGCGTGCCGAGCCCACCGCCGAGGGCGGAGATCGGGTTGAACACCGCGTTCCAGGCGCACTTCTGCCAGCGCGCACCGACGATGTCGTCGCTCACGACGCAGCTCGAGCCGCCCTTCTTCAGCAACTCCGCGAGCCGCCCGGCCGCGGCGGACTCGCCGCCGGGGTAGCGCCCCAGCACCAGCCGCGTGAACTTCGAGTGGTGCCTGATGCGCCCCGGTCCTTCGCGGCTGACCGCGGCGTAGGCAACCCCGGAAAGCAGCTCGTGCTGCGGAAACGCCTGCGCCACCTCGTCTTCGATGCCGATGCCGTTCTGCACCAGCACGATGGCGCTGGCGGTGGCGAGCGCCGGTCGGATGAGGGCCGGACGGTCCACGCCGTGCACCAGCTTGAGGGCCACGAGCACGTAGTCCGCCTCGCCGCGGAACTCCACCGCCGAGCGCAGCAGCTGCGCCGGGCGAAACGACAGCTCGCCGAGGGTGCTTTCAACGCGGTAGCCGTCGGCCGCGACCGCAGCGTGATCGGCGCGCGCGACGACCGAGACCTCGCAGCCGGCGCGCGCCAGCACCCCGCCGTAGAAGGCGCCGATCGCGCCGGCGCCCACCACCAGCACCCGGGCTTCAGGCATCGGTGCGCAGCACCACCTTGCCCATGACGCGGCGCTCGGCCATGTCCTTGACCGCCCGGGCGGCTTCGGCCAGGGGATAGGTCGCCGAGATGTGAGGCCGCAGGCGGCCCTGGCCGAACCATTCCCCGAGCTGTTTCAGCGCGGCGGCGAATTCGTCGGGCGCGCGCTTGGTCCACTCGCCCCAGTACACGCCGACGATCGAGCGCTCCATCAGCAGGGGCAGGTTGAGCGCGATCTTCGGAATTTCGCCGGCGGCGAAGCCGATCACCAGCAGCCGCGCGCGCCAGGCCGAGGAGCGCAGCGCCGCCTCGGTGTAGGCGCCGCCGACGGGATCGTAGATCAGGTCGACGCCCTTGCCGGCGGTAAGCGCCTTGATGCGCGCGCGCAAGTCTTCGGCGGCGTAGTCGATCGTCTCGTCGGCGCCGTGCTCGCGGCACACGGCGAGCTTTTGCGCGCTGGAAGCCGCGGCGATCACGCGCAGGCCGAGGATCTTGCCGATCTCCACCGCCGCCAGTCCCACGCCGCCCGCGGCGCCGAGCACCAGCAGCGTCTCGCCCGGCTTGCTGTCGGCGCGATTGCACAATGCGTGGTGCGAGGTACCGTAGGTCAGCAGGAACGAGGCCGCAGTCGGATAGTCCATCTGCGCCGGAATCGGCACCAGACGCGCGCCGGCGGGCACCAGGATTTCCTCGGCGAAGCCGCCGAAGCCGCCGGCGCCGAGGACGCGGTCTCCGGGCTTGGCGTGCTTGACGCCTTCGCCGACCTCCTTCACCACGCCGGCGAATTCCGAGCCCGGCGTGAACGGCGGCGTCGCCTTCACCTGGTACTTGTTCTGGATGATGAGGACATCGGGAAAATTGACGCTCGCTGCCTTTACTGAGACCACGACTTCGCCTGGCCCCGGCCGGGGCGAAGGGACTTCGTTGACGACCAGCGTCTCGGGCGGGCCGAATTGCTTGCAGATCACTGCCTTCATGGGTTTTCCGTCGCAAGAGTGCTAGTGGGAACGGCTGGACAGCCCGCCGTCGATCGTCAGTATGCACCCCGACGTGTACGCCGAGCGGTCCGAGACGAGAAACACCGCGGCGGCGGCGATCTCTTCCGGCGTCGCGGGGCGGCCGAAGGACATGTTGGCGAACAGCTCCTGGTAGCGCTCCGCATCGCCCAGCAGCGTCTCGGCGCGCTGCTTGTACAGGCTGGTCAGACGGTCGGTCGACACCGGGCCTGGGTTGATCCCCAGCACGCGGATGCCGTCGGCGTGCGAGGCCCCGCCCAGCGCCCGGGTGAACGCCATCAGACCCGCGTTGGCCGTGCTGCCGGCGATATAGGCCGCGTCCATCTTCTCGCCGGCGCTGCCGATGATGTTGAGGATCACGCCGCGCCCGCGCCGCTTCATCGCCGCGTAGACCTGCCGGCTGAGGTTGATATAGCCGAAGACCTTCAGATCCCAGGCGCGGCGCCAGGTCTCCTCGTCGATCTTGAGCAGGTCGCCGCCGGGAATCGCGCCGGCGTTGTTGATCAGGATGTCGATCTCGCCGGCCCATGCCGCGAGCGCCTCGGGGGCGCCTCGGTGGGAGAGGTCGATCGCCTTCGCGTTCGGCCCCGGCGCCGGATTGCGCGCCGCGCTCAGCACCTCGCAGCCCTCGGCGGCGAGCGCCTCGGCGCAGGCCTTGCCGATGCCTTTCGAGGCACCGGTGACAAGCACCCGCCGGCTCGTCAGGTTCAGATCCATAAAACAGCTCTCCCTCGAACGCGCAAATTTGGGTAGTCTTGCGCCTTCCCGGCTCGGGCACAACCGAGCCAGCGAAACCGGGACTTGCCAGGAATTTCCGCGATGCCGACCCTGAACACCGATGATGGCGTAAAGCTTTACTACGAGGAGACCGGGAGCGGCACGCCGATCCTGTTTGTACACGAGTTCGCCGGCGACTGCCGCAGCTGGGAGCCGCAGGTGCGTCATTTCTCGCGCCGCTACCGCTGCATCACCTACAACGCGCGCGGCTACCCGCCTTCGGACGTGCTGCCCGATCCGGATCGCTACTCGCAGCAGCGCGAGCGCGACGACGTGCGCTGCGTGCTCGACGCGCTGGGCCTGGAGCGGGCGCACGTGGTGGGGCTGTCGATGGGCGCCATGGCCACGCTGCACTTCGGCATGGTGCACAGCGAGCGGGCGCTGTCGCTGGTGACGGCGGGCGTCGGCAGCGGGGCGCACAAGGACGAGTACGCGCGCTTCCAGGCCGATTCGCGCGCCCACGCAAAGTCGATGCTCGAGCACGGCATGGCGCACTTCGCCGCGGGCTACGGCGAGAATCCCACCCGCGCGACGATGAAGGCGAAGGATCCGCGCGGCTTCGCCGAATTCCAGCGCAACCTGTCCGAGCATTCGGCCGAGGGCTCGGCCAACACCATGCTCGGCTACCAGGCGCGCCGGCCGTCGCTGTACGACCTGAGCGCCGAGATGGCGGCGATCAAGGCGCCGCTGCTGGTGATCGCGGGCGACGAGGACCCCTCGACGATCCAGCCTTCGCTGCTGATCAAGCGCACGGTGCCGGGCGCGGCGCTGGCGGTGGTGCCCAAGACCGGGCACATGATCAATCTGGAGGAGCCGGCGCTGTTCAACCGGCTGGTCGAGGACTTCTTTCACCAGGTGGAGGCCGGCCGTGCTTTCGCCTGAGGCGCTGTCGCACCTGCGCGTGATCGACCTGACGCGGGTGCGCGCCGGCCCGACCTGCGCCAAGCAGTTCGCCGACTGGGGCGCCGACGTGATCAAGGTGGAGGCTCCGGCCACCGACGGCGAGGACGGTTTCGGGCCGCGCCAGGGCTCGGACTTCCAGAACCTGCACCGCAACAAGCGCTCGCTCACCCTCAACCTGAAGGACCCGCGCGGGGTCGAGGCGCTCAAGCGCCTGGTGAAGACCGCCGACGTGGTGGTCGAGAACTACCGGCCGGACGTCAAGCACCGGCTCGGCATCGACTACGAGACGCTGGCGAAGGAGAACCCCGGGCTGATCTACGCCAGCATCTCCGGCTTCGGCCAGGACGGCCCCTATCGCGACCGCGCGGGATTCGACCAGATCGCGCAGGGCATGGGCGGGCTGATGTGGGTGACCGGACTGCCGGGACAGGGACCGGTGCGCGCGGGCATCCCGGTGGCGGACCTCACCGCGGGCCTGTACGCCGCTCTCGGCGTGCTGATCGCGCTGCAGGAGCGCAGCCGCTCGGGCAAGGGGCAATGGGTGCAGAGCTCGCTCCTGTCGGCGATGGTGGCGATGATGGATTTCCAGGCCGCGCGCTGGCTGGTCGAGGGCCACGTGCCGGGGCAGGCGGGCAACGATCATCCGACCTCGATCCCGACCGGCGTGTTCCCGACCGCGGACGGATACGTCAACGTCGCCGCGGCCGGGAACGTGATCTACACCCGGCTGTGCGAAGCGCTCGGCGCGCTGCAGCTCGCGACGCAGCCGGAATTCGCCACCGCCGCGCTGCGCTCGACGAACCGCCTGACGATGAACAAGGCGCTCGCGGAGCTCACCCAGCGCCACAGCTCGGAGGAGCTGATCTCCCTGCTCAACGAGGCGGGCGTGCCCTGCGGCCCGATCTACAAGATGAACCAGGTATTCGAGGACCCGCAGGTGCGACACCTCGGCATGGCTGCCCCGGTGCCCAAGCCGGGCGGCGGCGAGCTGAACCTGGTCGGCCCCGCGATCCGGCTGACGCGCACACCGGCGCGAATGAAGCGCGCCATGGGAGCGGCCGGCGAGCACAACGACGAGATCCTGCGCGACCTCGGCTACGCGCAGGCCGAGATCGAGCGGCTGCGCGCCGACAAGGTGATCTGAGGAAATTCGATGAGCGAAGCGAAACTGCGCGTCGAGCGCGACGGCCCGATCGGTTGGATGATTTTCGACAACGCGGCGCGCCGCAACGCGATCAAGGAGGACATGTGGCGCGCGATCCCGAAGGCGATGGCCGGGTTCGACGCCGATCCCGAGGTGCGCTGCGTCGTGCTGCGCGGCGCGGGCAGCGTCGCCTTCGCCGCCGGCGCCGACATCTCGGAGTTCGAGAAGCGGCGCGCCAACCCGAACGCGGCCGGAGAGCACGACAACATCATCGATGCCGCGCAGCTCGCGCTGGAGGATTCCGCCAAGCCGGTGCTGGCGATGATCCACGGCTTCTGCCTCGGCGGCGGGCTGGAGATCGCGCTCGCCTGCGACCTGCGCTATGCCGGCGCCTCGGCGAGCTTCGCCATCCCGGCGGCGCGCCTGGGCATCGGCTACGGCGTGCACGGCACCAACCGCCTGGTGGCGAGCGTCGGCCACGCCGCCGCGCGCGAGATCATGCTCAGCGGGCGGCGCTACGGCGCCGACGAGGCGCTCGCCATGGGGCTGGTCAACCGGGTGCTGCCGGACGCCGAGCTGGAGGGCTACGTGCGCACGCTCGCGGCCGAGCTGGCGGCCAACGCACCGCTGTCGATGGCCGCCTCGAAGGCGATCATCAACGGCGTGATCGAATCGAGAGGGGATTTCTCCAAGGGAGAGGCGCTGATCGCGCGCTGCGCGAAAAGCGAGGACCACGTCGAAGGCCGGCGCGCGTTCATGGAGAAGCGGACACCGAAGTTCAAGGGAAAATAGCCTGTAATGAAAGCGAACCAACTCAGGGTCAAAGGCGTGCGGGTGCGCGCGGTGGGCGCGCCGATGAGGCGGCCGCTGACGACCAGCACCGGCGCGATCACCGTCGCCCCGCTGCTGCTGATCGACCTGCAGACCGACGCCGGCATCACCGGCCGCGCCTACCTGTTCGGCATCGGCAAGCACAACCTGGCGCCGATCGCGCAGCTGGTCGAGGCGATGGGCGAGATGCTCAAGGGCGACGCGCTGGCGCCGTTCGAGATCGAGAAGAAGCTGCGCGCGCGCTACACCCTGCTCGGGGTGCACAACGTCGTGCTGTTCGCGATGTCCGGCATCGACATGGCCGCCTGGGACGCGCTCGGTCAGGTGCACGGCGAGCCGCTGGTGCGCCTGCTGGGTGGTGCGCCGCGGCCGGTGTCGGCCTACAACTCGAAGGGCCTGGGCATCAGGCCTCTCAAGGCGCTGGTGCGCGAGGCGATCGAGCTGGTCAACGAAGGCTTCAGCGCGGTCAAGCTGCGCCTCGGCCGCGCCGAGGCGCGCGACGACATCGAGGCGCTGCGCGCGGTCAAGAAGGCGCTCGGCACCAAGGTCACGCTGATGGTGGACTTCAACCAGTGCCTGACGGTCAGCGAGGCGCTGCGGCGCGGGCGCATGATCGACGAGGAAGGCGGGGTGTACTGGATCGAGGAGCCGGTGCGGGCCGACGATTTCGCCGGCAATGCGCGCATCACGCGCGAGGTGGCCACTCCGATCCAGATCGGCGAGAACTTCATGGGCCCGGAGCAGATGGCGCAGGCGCTGGCGGCGCAAGCCTGCGACTACGTGATGCCGGACGCGCAGAGAATCGGCGGCGTGACCGGCTGGATGCGCGCCGCGGCGCTGGCGCAGGCGGCGGGGCTGGAGATGTCGAGCCACCTGTTTCCGGAGGCGAGCTGCCACCTGCTGGCGGTGACGCCCACCTGCCACTGGCTCGAATTCGTCGACTGGGCCGAGCCCGTGCTCGCCGAGCCGCTGGAGCTGCGCAACGGCCAGGTGCTGATCCCGGCGCGCCCGGGACTGGGCATGCGCTGGAACGAGAAGGCGGTCAGGCGCTACGCGCTGTAAGCCATGTTCACGCGCCACTTTCCGTACTGGCCTTCCGGGGTGCCGCGCTCGCTGCGCATCCCGCGCACCAGCGTGTACTACAACCTGGCGGTGAGCGCGACGCGCTATCCCGAGTCTGCCGTGATCGACTACTACGGCAGCCGCATCACCTATTCCCGGATGAAGCGCGAGGTCGACGCGCTGGCCGGCTTCCTGCAGCGGCGCTGCGGCGTGGCGAAGGGCGACCGGGTGCTGTTGTACTGCCAGAACGGCCCGCACTTCATGCTCGGCTACTACGCGATCCTGCGCGCCGACGCGGTGGTGGTGCCGGTCAACCCGATGAACCGCACCGAGGAGCTGCGCCATTACGTCGAGGACGGCGAGGCGCGCACCATCGTCTCGACCCAGGAGCTGTGGGACCGCATCGCGCCGTTGATCGGCACCAGCGCGCTGGAAAACGCGCTGATCGGCGCGCACTCGGAGTACCTGACGTCGCCGACCGACCTGCCGCTGCCGGATTTCGTGCGCGCCCCGGCGGCGATCCCGTCCTACGGCGGGGTCACCTCGTGGCGCGAGGCGCTCGCCGCCGGGGTTGCGCCGGGGCCGCACCTCGCCGGGCCGGACGACCTCGCGGTGATGCCCTACACCTCGGGCACCACCGGCAAACCCAAGGGCTGCATGCACACCCACTCGACCGTGCTGTCGACCTCGACCGCCGGGTGCCACTGGCGCGGCGCGACGAGCGGCTCGGTCGCGCTCGCGGTGCTGCCGATGTTCCACGTCACCGGCATGCAGGCGGGCATGAACACGCCGATCCAGGCCGGGGCCACCTCGGTGGTGATGACGCGCTGGGACCGCGAGTGCGCGGCGATGCAGATCGAGCGCGCGCGGGTGACGGGCTTCACCGCGATCACCACCATGGTGGTCGATTTCCTCGCCAACCCGAACCTGCCGAAGTACGACCTGTCGTCGATGACCACCCTCGGCGGCGGCGGCGCCGCGATGCCCGAGGCGCTGGCGAAGAAGCTCTACGAGATGCTGGGCCTCGAGTTCATCGAAGGCTACGGCCTGACCGAGACGATGGCGCCGAGCCACAGCAACCCGCCGCAGCGCCCCAAGCGCCAGTGCGGCGGGATCCCGATCTTCGACACCGACTCGCGCGTGCTTGACCCGGAGACATTGCGCGAGTGCGGGCCGAACGAGGTCGGCGAGATCGTGATGAGCGGGCCGCAGGTGTTCAAGGGCTACTGGCGCCAGGAGAAGGCGACCGCCGAGGCCTTCATCGAGCACGACGGCAAGGAGTTCTTCCGCTCGGGCGACCTCGGCTACTACGACGAGGAAGGCTACTTCTTCATCACCGACCGCTTGAAGCGCATGATCAACGCCTCGGGCTACAAGGTCTGGCCGGCCGAAGTCGAGGCGATGCTCTACGCGCACCCCGACATCCAGGAAGCCTGCATCATCGGCGTCCTCGATCCCTACCGCGGCGAGACGGTCAAGGCGGTGGTTGTACTCAAGCCGGACGCGCGCGGGCGCATCAAGGCCGAGGAGATCACCGCCTGGGCGCACGAGCGCATGGCGGCGTTCAAGGTGCCGCGCGTGATCGAGTTCGTCGACGAACTGCCGAAGACCGCTACCGGCAAGGTCTTCTGGCGCAAGCTGCAGGAAGATGAAAATGCGCGCAAGAAGGCATAGGGCGGCGGTCGGCGTCGCGCTCTTGGCCCTCGCGGTCTGGACCGCGGGCTGGAGCGAGCACGCCATCCACGCTCTGCGCGTCGCGCTGTGGCCGGGCCTCGGCGAAGTCTGCAGCGTGGCCGACCCGCACGGGGAGCAGCCGCGCTCGAGCTCGCAGTGCCCGGTGTGCGCGCAGTTCCTCGCCGCGGCGGCGCCGCAGCAGGCGTTGCCCGTGGTGCCGCTGGTGTTTCCGGCGCCGACGCTGCAGGTCGAACTCCCGCCAGCGCGCGTTTCGCTTGTCGGGGTCGCATACGCGCGGCCCGCTCCGCGCGCGCCGCCTGCGTTGGCCTAGGCTGGGTTCGAATCACCGGTGCCGCGCGCAGGCGCGCCGCGCCGCATGCAATCTATTCAAGGAGCAAGGATGAGAACGTTGCAATGGATCGCGCTGTGCGCGGCCCTCGCGCTGGCGGGGTCTGCCTGGGCGCAGAACAAGGGCAATCTCGAGATCGAGCGCCCCTGGACACGGGCGACCCCGCCGGGGGCGAGCGTCGCGGGCGGCTTCGCCTCGGTCAGGAACGGCGGCGCCGAGGCCGACAAGCTGGTCGGCGCGTCGTCGCCCGCCGCCGACCACGTCGAGCTGCACGTCATGTCGATGCAGGACGGCGTGATGCGCATGCGCCAGGTGCCCTCGTTCCAGGTGCCGGCGCACGGCGAGCTGACGCTGAAGCCCGGCGGCAACCACCTCATGTTCTTCGGCCTCAAGAATCCGTTCAAGCCCGGCGAGAAAGTGCCGGTGAAGCTGCGCTTCGAGAAGGCGGGCGAGGTCGAGGTACAGCTGGACGTCGGCGCGATGGGTGCCTCGGCGCCGATGCCGATGCATAAGTAGCCGATTCAGCCGGCGTAGCCCAGGCCGAGACCTCGCAGCTTTTCGGCCTCGGCTGGGGTAAAACCCCAGTCGGCGAGCGCCTCGCGCCCGCCGGCGCCGCGCTCGGGCGGCAGGCGGCGGATCTCGGCCGGGGTGCGCGAGAAGCGCGGTGCGGGCGCGGGTTGCGTCACGCCGCCGATCTCGACGAAGCTGCCGCGCGCGACGTTGTGCGGATGGCTCCTCGCTTCGCTGAAGCTGAGCACCGGGGCGAAGCAGGCATCCGAGCCCTCGAACGCGGCGCACCACTCGTCGCGGGTCTTCGACTTGAAGCGCTCGGCGAAGCGGGCGCGCAGCTCGGGCCAGCGCGCGCGGTCGTGCTGCCCGGGGAGCGGTTTGCCCTTCAGGCCGAGCCTTTGTAACAGATCGTCGTAGAAGCGCGCCTCGATCGAGCCGATCGCGACGTACTTGCCGTCCTTCGTCTCGTACGTGTCGTACCAGGGCGCGCCGGTGTCGAGCGTATTCTCGCCGCGCGTCTCGCTCCAGCGTCCGGCGGCGAGCATGCCGGAGAACATGGCGGCGAGCTGCGAGGCGCCCTCGACCATGGCGGCGTCGACCACCTGGCCCTTGCCCGAGCGCTGCGCCTCGATGAGCGCGCAGGCGATGCCGAAGCCGAGCAGCATGCCGCCGCCGCCGAAATCGCCCACCAGGTTGAGCGGCGGCACCGGCGCCTCGCCCTTGCGGCCGAGGGCGTGCAGCACGCCCGCGAGGGCGATGTAGTTGATGTCGTGGCCGGCGCGCGGCGCCAGCGGCCCGTCCTGGCCCCAGCCGGTCATGCGGCCGTAGACCAGCTTCGGGTTGCGCGCCAGCGCGACTTCGGGCCCGAGGCCGAGGCGTTCCGTGACGCCGGGGCGGAAGCCCTCGATCAGCGCGTCGGCGCGCGCGATCAGCTCGAGCGCGGCCTCGACGCCCTGCGGCGACTTGAGGTCGAGCGTGACCGAGCGCCGGCCGCGCATCATGACGTCGTTCCAGCGCTCGCGCTTCAGGCCCAGGTCGGTCGCCGCCGGGCGGTCGACCAGCAGCACGTCGGCGCCCATGTCGGCGAGCAGCATGCCGGCGAACGGCCCGGGGCCGATCGCCTCGAGCTCGAGTACGCGGATGCCGGTGAGGGGTCCCATGAAGGCGCTGATCCCGTTACTGCGTGGGCAGCAGGCCTTTGACCGGGAACGCGGGCGCGCTGCCGTCCTTGAGCTCTCCCGCGTAGACAGTGAGGTGCGGGAACGGGATCTCGATGCCGCGCGCGTCGTAGGCCTTCTTGAGCCGGCGCAGGAACTCGCGCCGCACGCTCCACTGCTGGATCGGCGGCGCGACCTTGAACCTGCAGATCAGGTTGACCGAGGAATCGCCCCATTCGTCGACGCCGATGATCTCGATATCGGCTGCAAGGTTGGGCCCGAACACCGGGTCCTCGCGCATCTCGTGCCCGACCTCTTTCATCACCGCGAACGCCTCGTCGACGTCCTCGCGGTAGGCGATGCCGACCCTGATCACGGCCTGGGCGAAGTCGCGCGTGAGGTTCTTGACGATCTTGATCTCGCCGTTCGGCACGAAGATCACATGGCCGTCGAAGTTGCGCATGCGCACGTAGCGCAGCGTGACTTCCTCGACCAGCCCGGCCTGGCCGCCGGTATCGACAATATCGCCCTGGCGGATCTGGTCCTCGAGCAGGAGGAAGAAGCCGTTGAAGTAATCCTTGACCAGGCTCTGCGCGCCGAAGCCGATCGCCAGGCCGGCGACCCCCGCGGTGGCCAGCACCGGCGCGACCGAGATGCCAAGTTCCCCGAGCACCAGCATTCCGGCCAGCAGCCAGATAACCACCGCGGCAATGTAGCGGAATACGCGCCCCAGCGTCTGGATGCGGGTTTGCTGGCCCGGGTCCCGGCGCTCCATGAACTGGCGGAAGCCGCGGATCAGGCGCGAGGCGACGCCCTGCAGCACGCTCGCGGCGATCAGGATAAGCACGATGCGAACGCCGTGGGTGATAACGATCTTGGCGTCGGCGTCGAGCTGGTTGAAGTAACTAAGCACGGTGTTCATCGGCGGATCTCCTGCGGCGCTTGCCCGAAGGGTCGATGTTATCAGTCGTCGCCGCGCAGGTTTGGGTCGGCGTCGATTTTCGCCTTCAGCTTGCGCATGCCGGCGAGCCAGCGGTCGCGGTCGGCGCTCTTGCGCCGCTCGTATTCGGCCACCTCGGGGTGCGGCAGGATGAGGAAAGTCTCGGCTTCGATCGCGCGCACGACGCACTCGGCGACCTGCTCCGCGCTGACCGAGCCATCGAGCAGGAACGACTTGCGATTGCCCTTCGGCCCGAGCAGCATCGGCGTGCGCACGCCCTGCGGGCACAGGCACGAGACCCCGATTCCGCGCGAGCGGTAGTTCACCGCCAGCCACTCGGCGAACGCCACCGCGGCGTGCTTGGATACCGTGTAGGTCGCCGAGTCCACCTGCATCAGCAGCCCGGCGGCGGAGGCGGTATTGACCAGGTAGCCGCCGCCCTGCGCCAGCATGCGCGGGATCACCGCCCGCGCGGCATACAGGTGCGCCATGAAATTGACGTCCATCGTGCGCTGCCAGGCCTCGAGCGGTGCGTCGAGCCCGCTGCGCTCGATGATGCCGGCGTTGGAGCAGAAAAGGTCGATCCGGCCGTGGCGCGCGATCACCGTGTCGACCAGGTCCTTGACCTGCTGCTCGCTGGACACGTCGCAGGCGATGCCCGCCGCTTCGGGCAGGTTGAGGTCGGCGGCGACGACCGCCCGCGCGCCCTCCGCAGTGAAGCGCTCGACCAGCGCCTTGCCGATGCCGCTCGCGCCCCCCGTGACCACACAGACCTTGTCGCGTAGTTTCATTGCTTTGCCTCCTCGCTCAGCGGGCATTCTGGACGATAGCGCGTCCGGCGTATATCGTCGCCCCCTTCACATGTACGGCGGGTTGCGATGGCGGAACTGGTTCTGGTGCGGCACGCGCAGGCGGCCTTCGGCACCGACGATTACGACCGGCTGACCGAGCTCGGCCACCGGCAGGCGCGCTGGCTGGGCGAGTACTTCGCCGAGCGCGCGATCGCGTTCGATTGCGTGGTGACCGGCAGCCTGCGCCGGCACAAGGAGACCTTGGCGGGAATCGCCGAGGCGCTTCCCGAACTGCCGGCTGCGGATATCCGGCCCGGGCTGAACGAGTACCAGGCGGACGTGCTGCTTGCCGCGCACCTCGCCGGGCGCGGCCTGCCGCCGCTCGAGCACGCCGCCGATCGGCGCCGGCACTTCCGCGTGCTGCGCGAGGCGCTCTACGCCTGGGTCGACGGCACGCTCGAGGCTGACGCGCACCCCGCCTTCGCCGAATTCGAGGCGGGCGTCAGGCAGGCGCTCGAAGCCGCGCGCCACGGCGCCGAGCGGGTGCTGGTGGTGAGCTCGGGCGGGCCGATCTCGAGCGCGATCGGCGCCCTGCTCGGCGTCGCGCCGCGCACGGTGGTCGACCTCAACCTGCAAACGCGCAACACGGGGCTGAGCGAGCTGCGCGCGGGTGTGCGCAGGTCCCATTGCGTGAGCTTCAACGCCGTGCCGCACCTCGACCGGCACGGGCGGCGCGAGGCGATCACCTACTCCTGATGGAACTTCGGCGGGCGCTTTTCGAGGAAGGCGCCGATGCCTTCGCCGGCCTCGTCGCCGTGCAGCGCCTCGACGAACAGCGCCCGCTCGAGCTCTAGATGGCGGCTGTAGTCGTTGGTGTGCGCCTCGTCGAGCAGCCGCTTGATGCGGCCGATCGCGCGCGTCGCGCCGCCGGCGAGCTGGGCGGCCCAGTCGAGCGCTTCGGCCAGCGCCTTGCCCTTGGGCGCGAGCCGGTTGACTACCCCGAGCTGCGCCAGCCGCACGGCGGCGACCGCGGCGCCGGTCAGCGCGATCTCGGCCGCGAGCTGGGGCGGCAGCGCGCGGGCGAGCGCGAAGCTGCCGTTGCCGTCGGGATTGAGGCCGACCTTGACGTAGGCCATGGTGAACTGCGCGTCCTCGGCGGCAACGATCAGGTCGCAAGCGAGCGCGATCGAGAAGCCGGCGCCCGCGGCGTGGCCCTCGACTGCCGCGATCACCGGCTTGGCGCACTGGCGCGCGGCGCGCACCAGCTCGTTCAGCCTGGTGATTCGATCGTAGTGGTGCTGCTTCGGCTCGCTGCGGCGAGTTTCGTGCAGGGTGCGCAGGTCGCCGCCGGCGCAGAATTGCGCGCCCGCGCCCGAGAGCACCACCGCGCCGATCGAATCGTCGTCCGCTGCGAGCCTCAGCTCGCGCGCAAGCGCCTGGGAATATTCCGGGCGCAACGCGTTGCGCTGCTCCGGGTTGTCGATCACCAGCGACAGGACGCGCCCGTGGCGCGTCGCGCCGATCTGCGCCGCGCTGCCCACGGTCAGTGGATGCCGAGCCCGGCTTCGATGGTGCGCACCATGGCCACCAGGCGCGGCCCGATGTCCTCCTCGAGCTGACCCTTCTTCAGCGCGAACGAGGGAACCCCGCAGTTGAAGGCAACGATCTCGCCGTCGACCGTGCGCCGCATCGGCACCGCGACCGCCGAGACCTCGCGCCGCAGCTCGCCGACCGAGACGCAGTAGCCCTTGCCGCGGATGTCCTCGAGGCTCTTGTCCATCGCGGTGCGGAACTTGCGGTGCAGGTCCGGCTCCTTGACCTTGATCTGGTTCAGCACCGCCTCGCGTTCGGCCGGCGTGCAGGCGGCAAGGAACGCGCGTCCGATCGCGGCCTGCGCGATCGGCACCGCGGTGCCGATGTCGGGCAGCATGGTCAGCGCGTTGCCGTTGCGCGAGGATTCGACGTAGACCATGTTGAGACGGTCGCGAATACCCATCGACACCGAGCCATGGCAGTAGTCGGCCAACTCCTTCATGAACGGCCGCGCGACCTGGCGCACGCTCATCGAGGCCAGCAGCGGATAGCCGATCGACAGCACCGCCGAGCCGAGCTGGTACTTGCCGAGCCGCATGTTATGGCGCAGGTAGCCGAGCTTGGTCAGGGTGTAGGTCAGGCGCGAGACGGTCGGCTTGGGCAGCCCGGTGCGGACCGAGATTTCCTTGTTGCCGAGCATGGTCTCGAGCGGGGTGAAGCAGCGCAGCACCTCGAGTCCGCGCGCCAGGGTGGTGGCAAACTGGCGGTCGCCTTCGTGCTCGTAGCTGTAGGGCGCCCCCGCATGGGATAGGGGGGCAGTGGCCTCTGATGCGCCCATCGATTCGTCTCCTGGATTGTGTTGGGGTGCGGCGGATGTTTCGCATTTCGATATTCGTTCGCGCCCGGTATCGGTGTCAACTTAGTCATATCATATTTCGCATATCAAAACATGGAAGGGAGCACGATGACACCATCCCCGTTCGATCTGCAAGGCAAGGTGGCCTTCGTCACCGGCTCGACACGCGGCATCGGCAAGTCGATTGCCGAAGCGATGGCACGCGCCGGCGCCAAGGTGGTCGTCTCCAGCCGCAAGGCGGACGCCTGCGAGGCGGTGCGGGCCGAGTTCGAGCGCCAGGGCTGGCCGGTGATCGCGCAGCCGTGCAACGTCTCGCGCAAGGAGGAACTGCAGGCGCTGGTCGACAAGACCCTGGCGACCTGGGGCCGGATCGACATCGCGGTGGCAAATGCCGCCGCCAACCCGTACTACGGGTCCCTGGCGCAGCTGCCCGACGAGGTGTTCGACAAGATCTTCGCCAACAACGTGAAAAGCGTGCTGTGGCTGGCCAACCTGACCCTGCCCGGGATGGCCGAGCGTGGCGGCGGCAGCTTCATCACCATCGGCTCGATCGGCGGCCTGAAGGCCAACACGGTGATCGGCGCTTACGGCATCTCCAAGGCCGCCGACCACCATCTGGTGCGTAACCTGGCCGCCGAGTGGGGTCCGAAGAACATCCGCGTCAACGCGATCGCCCCCGGGCTGATCAAGACCGATTTCGCGCGCGCTCTGTGGCAGGACGAAAAGCGCAGAAAAGAGCGCGAGGCGCTGACCCCGCTGCGCCGCCTCGGCGAGCCGGACGAGATCGGCGGCATCGCGGTATTCCTGGCCTCGTCGGCGGCGTCGTTCATCACCGGCCAGGTGATCGTCGCCGACGGCGGGGTGACTATCGTCTGAGCGCTGCGCTAGACTAACCGGCTGCAAGGAGCTCGCCATGGACCTGAACTACTCCCCCGAAGAACTGGCCTTTCGCGACGAGGTGCGGGGCTGGCTGAACGCCAACCTGCCGGCCGATCTGCGGCGCAAGGTGGCCGAGTACGAGCACCTCACGCGCGACGACCTGCTGCGCTGGCACCGCATCCTCGCCAAGAAGGGCTGGATCGCTCCCTCGTGGCCGAAGGAATGGGGCGGCACCGACTGGAACCTGGTGCAGCGCTACATCTTCGAGGAGGAGTGCGGCTACGCCGGAACGCCGCCGCTGATCCCGTTCGGCCTGTCGATGTGCGCGCCGGTGCTGCTCAAGTTCGGCAGCGAGGCGCAGAAAAAGCGCTTCCTGCCGCGGATCTACAACGGCGACGACTTCTGGTGCCAGGGCTATTCCGAGCCCGGCTCGGGGTCCGACCTCGCCTCGCTCAAGACCAAGGCCGTGCGCCAGGGCGACCATTACGTGGTCAACGGGCAGAAGATCTGGACCACGCTCGCGCACTACGCCGACTGGATCTTCTGCCTGGTGCGCACCGACAGCGGCGCGGCGAAGCGCCAGGAGGGCATTTCGTTCCTGCTGATGGACATGAAGACACCCGGCATCACGGTCCGCCCGCTGATCCTGATGGACGGCGGCCACGAGGTGAACGAGGTGTTCTTCGACGACGTCAAGGTGCCGCTCGAGAACTTGGTGTTCGAGGAAGGCAAGGGCTGGACGGTGGCCAAGTACCTGCTCGGCCACGAGCGCATGAACACCGGCCGGATCGGCGCTTCGAAGCGCGAGCTGGCCAAGCTCAAGGAATTCGCCGCCGAACAGACCAAGGGCGGCCGGCCGCTGATCGAGGACGTGCGCTTTCGCGATAAGCTCTCGCGGGTGGAGATCGAGCTCACCGCGCTCGAGATCACCAACCTGAGGTTCCTCGACCAGATGCGCCGCACCGGGCAGCCGCCGGGAGCGGACGTCTCGATGCTCAAGATCAAGGGCACCGAGATCCAGCAGGCGCTCTCCGAGCTGATGATGCAGGCGGTCGGGCCGCTGGCGCAGCCGTTCAGGCCCTCGGACGGGGGCGACGGCTTCGATTCCTTCGCCGCCGGGCTCGCGCCGCGCTACTGCAACATGCGCAAGACCACCATCTACGCCGGCTCGAACGAGATCCAGCGCAACATCATCTCCAAGATGGCTCTGGGCCTGTAGCCATGAATTTCGACTACAACGAAGAGCAGCAGCTGCTGGCCGACTCGATCGGGCGCTTCATCGCCAAGGATTACGACTTCGAGGCGCGCAAGAAGATCGTCGCCTCCAAGGACGGCTGCAGTGCGCAGGTGTGGCACACGTTCGCCGAGATGGGGCTGCTCGGCATCCCGGTCGCGGCGGAGCTCGGCGGCTTCGGCGGCGGGGCGATCGACCTGATGAGCGCGATGGAGGCGATCGGCGAGGGGCTGGTGGTCGAGCCGTTTCTGCCCAGCGTGGGCCTGGGCGCGCAGTTCGTCGCCCGCGGCGGCAGCGAAGCGCAGAAGAAGGCGATCCTGCCGGCGCTGATCGAGGGCAAGCTGAAGCTGGCCTTCGCCCAGACCGAGCGCGGCGCGCGCTACGACCTGGCGCACGTCGCCACGAGCGCGAAGAAGGCGGGCAAGGTGTGGGTTATCGACGGCGAGAAGCACGTCGTGCTCGGCGCCCCGCTCGCCGACAAGCTGGTGGTCTCGGCGCGCACCTCGGGCAAGCCGGCCGACGCCAAGGGAATCAGCCTGTTCCTGGTCGACCGCGCGGCGGCGGGCGTGAGCCTGCGGCCGTACCTGACCGTGGATGAAATGCGCGCCGCGGACGTCGTCCTCAAGGGCGTCGAGGTCGGCGCCGACGCGCTGATCGGCAAGGAGGGCGGGGCGCTGGCGCTGATCGAGGAGGTGGTCGACTTCGCCACCGCGCTGACCTGCGCCGAGGCGATCGGCGTCATGAAGCAGGCCAACGACGCGACCCTCGAGTACCTCAAGACGCGCAAGCAGTTCGGCGTGCCGATCGGAACCTTCCAGGCCTTGCAGCACCGCATGGTGGACATGGTGATCGCCGCCGAGCAGGCGCGCTCGATGGCCTGCCTCGCCTGCGCCAAGGTCGATTCCGAGACCGACCCGGACGAGCGCAAGCGGCTGGTGTCGGCGGCCAAGGTGAAGATCGCCGACGCCTGCCGCCACGTCAGCCAGGAGGCGATCCAGCTGCACGGCGGCATGGGCATGAGCGAGGAGCTCAAGGTCAGCCACGCCTTCCGCCGCCTGACCGTGATCGCGCAACAGTTCGGCGACGCCGAGCATCACCTGGAGCGCTTTGCGGCGCTCGACCGGAGCTGAGATGGCAACCAACAAGGCGTGGACGCTCGCCAGCCGCCCGAGCGGGGCGGTGAGCGAGGACAACTTCAAGCTGGTCGAGTCGGAGGCGCCGCGGTCGAAAGACGGCGAGGTGCTGGTGAAGAACCTGTGGCTGTCGCTCGACCCCTACATGCGCGGGCGCATGAACGACGTCAAGTCGTACGTGCCGCCGGTGCAGATCGGCGAGGTGATGGTCGGACAGACCGCGGGCGAAGTGGTGGAATCGAAGCACCCGGGCTTCAAGCAGGGCGACGCGGTGCTCGCCGCGGGCTGGCAGCTCTACAGCTGCATGAAGGGCGAGGATCTCGCCAGGGTGGACGCGAACCGCGCGCCGCTGTCGTACTACCTCGGCGTGCTCGGCATGCCCGGCCTGACCGCCTACTTCGGACTGAAGGAGATCGGCGCGCCCAAGCCCGGCGAAACCGTGGTGGTGTCGGCGGCCTCGGGCGCGGTCGGCAGCGTGGTCGGCCAGCTGGCCAAGATCGCCGGCTGCCGCGTGGTCGGGATCGCGGGCGGGCCGCAGAAGTGCGACTACGTCGTCAAGGAGCTGGGCTTCGACGCCTGCGTGGACTACAAGGCGGGCAACCTGCACCGCGACCTGCGCGAAGCCTGCCCCAAGGGGGCCGACGTGTACTTCGAAAACGTCGGCGGCGAGATCCTCGACACCATGCTGCGGGTCATGAACCCGTTCTCGCGCATCATCGTCTGCGGCATGATCGCGGAGTACAACCTCACCGAGCCCTACGCGCACAAGAACCTGCGCGCCGTGCTGGTGAACCGGATCAGGATGCAGGGCATGATCGTCTTCGACTGGAAAGACCGCTACCCCGAGGGCGTGCAGGCCCTGGCCGGGCACATCGCGCAGGGCAAGCTCAAGTACCGCGAGTCGGTGGTCGAGGGGATCGAGAACGCGCCCAAGGGGTTCATCGCGCTCCTCAAGGGAGGCAACTTTGGAAAACAGCTCGTCAAGCTCGCCTGAGGCCGCGGCGCGCAACTTCGAGTTCGTCGGCTTCTGGAAACGCTTCATCGCGTTCCTGATCGACGTCTTCATCCTGACCGTCGTCACGGTGCCGCTGCTGCTCGCGATCTACGGCCGCTCGTATCTCAGGCTCGCGCACGAGGGCGGCGGCATCGCCGGGGTGTGGGATTTCCTGATCCAGTACATCCTGCCGACGATCGCGGTGATCGTGTTCTGGCGCTACCGCGGCGCGACCCCGGGCAAGATGGCGATCTCGGCCAAGATCGTCGACGCCAAGACGGGACGCACCCCCTCGACCGGGAAGCTGGTCGTGCGCTACTTCGCCTACCTGGTCTCGACGCTGCCGCTGTTCCTGGGCTTCGTCTGGATCGGCATCGATAAACGCAAGCAGGCTTTCCACGACAAAATCGCAGGCACACTGGTGGTATACGACAATGATTGAGCTCTATACATGGCCGACCCCCAACGGGCACAAGGTCCACATCATGCTGGAGGAGACCGGGCTGCCCTACCGGGTGCACCCGATCGACATCGGTGCGGGGGACCAGTTCAAGCCCGAGTTCCTCAAGATTTCGCCCAACAACAAGATGCCGGCCATCGTCGATACCGACGGCCTGGGCGGCGAGCCGTTCGCGCTCGCCGAGTCGGGGGCGATCCTGTTCTACCTCGCCTCCAAGACCGGTCGGTTCCTGCCCGAGGACCTGCGCCAGCGCTGGCAGGTGATGCAGTGGGTGATGTTCCAGATGGGGCACATCGGACCGATGCTGGGCCAGGCGCACCACTTCCTCGGCTACGCGCCGGAGAAGATCGAGTACGCGATGAACCGCTACAGGAACGAGGCCAACCGGCTCTACGGCGTGCTCGAGCGGCGCCTGGGCGAGTCGAAGTACCTCGCCTGCGGCGAGTACACCATCGCCGACATGGCGACCATGCCGTGGCTGCGCTTTCCCGAGCGCCAGGGCGTGAACATCGAGGAGTATCCGAACGTCAGGGGCTGGCGCGACGGCATCGCCGCGCGCCCGGCGGTGCAGCGCGCGCTGCAGGTGCTCGCCGACCGGCGCCGCACCGAGATGACTCAGGAGCAGCGGGAAAACATGTTCGGCGCGGCGCAATATGCCAAGCGCTGAGCTGAAGGGAAAGGTGGCCTGGATCACCGGCGGCGGTTCGGGAATCGGGCTCGCCGGCGGCCTGGAGCTCGCCAGGGCCGGCGCGCACGTGGTGATTTCCGGGCGCACCGCGCGCACCAACGATAGCGGCCTGGCGGAGCTGAAGAAGGTCGGCAGCGCGGAAGCGACGCTGCTCGACGTCGGCGACCGCGCCGCGGTGGAAAAGACCGCGGCGGAGATCGAAAAGCGCCACGGCCGCATCGACATCCTGGTGACGAGCGCGGGCACCAACATCGGCGGCGGCAAGCGCAACCTGAAGACCATGTCGCTCGACGGCTGGGACGACGTGGTCAGGATCAACCTGAATGGCCTCTTCTACTGCTGCTTCGCCGTTCTGCCCGGGATGCGTACGAGGGGGGACGGTCTGATCATCAATATCTCCTCCTGGGCCGGGCGCTACGCCACGCCGCTCACCGGGCCGGCCTACAACGCCACCAAGCGCGCGGTGATCGCGCTCTCGGAGTCGATCAACATGGAGGAGTGCGCCAACGGCATCCGCGCCACCTCGATCCTGCCGGGCGAAGTGGCGACGCCGATTCTGGAGAAGCGCCCGGTTCCTCCTTCCAAGGAAGAACGCGCACGCATGGCGCAGCCGGAGGACTTCGGCAAGGCGATCCTGTTCGTCGCGACGATGCCGGCGCGCGCCTGCGTCAACGAGCTGATCATCAGCCCGACGGCCAACCGCTTCTACCTGGGCGGCATCGAAGCGCCGAAGAATTGATCTTCCTCCGCGTCGCGCTGCCGTTCATCGCGGGGTTCTTCGTCTCGTACATGTACCGCGCGGTGAACGCGGTGCTGGGACCCACCCTCGCGGCCGAGTTCGGGCTCACCGCCGGCGGCCTGGGGCTGCTCACCAGCGTTTATTTCCTCTCCTTCGCCCTGTTCCAGCTGCCGCTCGGCCTGCTGCTCGACCGCTTCGGTCCCCGTCGAGTGAACGGCGCACTTCTGCTTCTCGCCGCGGCTGGTGGCACGTGGTTCGCGATGGCGCATTCAATCGCGGAGGCGATCGCCGCGCGCGCGCTGATCGGGGTCGGAGTGTCGGGCTGCTTGATGTCGTCGTTTATCGCCTTCGTACTGTGGTACCCGCCGGCGCGCCTTTCGACCATGAACGGCATTGCCTTTTCAGCCGGCGCGCTCGGCGCAATGACTGTAAGCGTCCCGCTCGAAATGCTCTTGCGCGTCTGGCCCTGGCGCGCGGCGTTCCTGCTTATTGTCGGCGTCACACTGGCGGTAAGCCTGCTGATGTGGCTCTGGGTTCCTGAGCGCAGTGCACGGCGGCGCGGCGAGCCGTTCGCCGAACAGCTGCGCGGATTAGCAATGCTGTCGCGAGATCCGGGTTTCCGCCGAGTTGCAGTCGGACTCGGAACCACCCAGTTTGCTGCGATCTCGATGATTACGCTATGGATCGCGAACTGGTTGCGCGACGTTGGCGGTTACAATCCTTCGGAGGTGGCGCGCGGGCTGCTCGCGGTGAACGTCGCTATGATTGCCGGTTACCTCGGCTTCGGGCGCGCCGCCGACGCTTTGATTCGACGCGGGCGCGAGGTGCTGCCTTTGCTTGCTGGTGGGGTTGCAGTCGCGTCGCTTAGCCTGCTGCTACTCGCGCTTGGCGTGCGTGCTGGCGGCCTCGCGCTTTGGTGCGTTTTCGTGGCCGGGAGTACCGCGATCGTGCTGAGCTACTCGCTGCTATCGCGACGCTATCCGAAAGAGATGGCTGGTCGAGCCAATGCGGCCGTAAACGTATTCTGTTTTGCGGGCATATTCGCCGGACAGTGGGGTGTTGGCTTGATGCTTGACTATTGGCGGCATGGAACGACCGGCTACACGCCCCAAGCCTATTCGTCGACGCTCATCGTTGTCTGGGTCATTCAATTTGTCGGCTTAATGTGGCTCTGGCGTGGCCGTCACCTGCTTGACACAAGAAACGTCCCCGCCCGATTGGGAGGAGCTTGATCATCATCAATATCGACAGTTCTCAGGACAGTGGAAAATGGATACATGCTACATATGATAACGGGTGAATTGCTTGTGCCCTTAGTTGGAGGAGGTCGCGATGAATACGATCAAGATCGTCTGGAGAGAACAATTCAGTTCCGGATATCCTGTCGTAGATAAGCAGCATCGGGAACTGATTTCGATCATCAACGAGTTTCTGGACCGTCTTTCCGCTGACTGTCCGCTGAGTGACGTCCACTACTACATCGCAGAGATTCACCGTCTAATCGAGGAACACTTCACGGAAGAAGATGACATCATGAAGAGTTCCGGATTCCCGCACGTTGCAGCCCATACCGGGGACCACGTGCGATTGCTGCAGACTATTCACGATATCGAGGAGGGCGTCGCCTCACGCGGGGACCTGACGAGCAAAGCAGACCTCGCGCAGGCGATCGAGGCGTGGTTCTCCGTTCACTTCCTGAGCCACGACGCGCTTTTTCACCGCTTCAACCACGATCAGGTGCTTTCCGCCTCCGGTCGCTAGCGTCTGAGGTCTCCGCCCCCGAAGGAAAGCCGCGCGCCAGGCCTCGGGTTGCTGCTGGCGGTCAGCATTGGCGCTCTGCACCGAGGGGTGCGTTGCAGGCCGGCATGTGGAGCCTGCAAGGTAAGGCTTGCGCACAACGGTGATACTGTATACACTTTTTCCGGGCTTGCGACGAAGGGATCGCGGTTCCGGCACCTTTGTCGAAGCACGATTCGCGGCACCGCGGGAGCAATAGCAGCGCGTGGCAGATCTCTCGGCGAACAGGTGTCACATGACGGAAAACGCAAAGATGAGGAAGCCATATGGTCACCGCCGATGAAAATAGACTATTCACGCAGGTCGGCCCCGGTACCCCGGGCGGGGAGCTGCTACGACGCTACTGGTACCCCATTGCAGCCGTAGCGGAGCTGGACGAAAACCCCGTCAAAGCTGTAAAGCTGCTCGGCGAGTCACTCGTGTTGTATCGGGACCGCCAGGGCACACTCGGCCTCATTGACAGTGCCTGCGCCCATCGTAGAGCGAACCTAGCCTTGGGTGTTCCCGAGGAACAGGGGTTGCGCTGCCCGTACCACGGCTGGCGTTTTGCCGAAACGGGCCAGTGTCTTGAGCAACCGGCAGAGAGCCGCCCGTACTGTGACAAGGTGAAGATTAAGGCCTACCCCGTGCGGGTGGCATGCGGTGCCGTCTTCGCCTACTTGGGGCCCCTCCCCGCTCCCGAGCTGCCAATGTGGGATCTGATGGTGTGGGATAACGTGCTCCACGAGATTGCTTACGCCACGCTCCCCTGCAACTGGTTCCAGAGCATGGAGAACACCGTAGACCAGCACCACATCGATTGGCTCCATGTCGCTTTTTCCGACTACGTGCTGGAGCGGGTGGGGCGTCCTGATCTCAAGAAGCGCTTCTGGCGGCCCGGCGAATTCCAGGATAAGTCAGAAGGAGACCGGGGCAGGATCACGGAGATGCTTTATGAGCGCAACGAGCTGGGAATTGCCAGACGAGCCGTTTACGGCGACAGGACGAAAGACCACGCCGACTGGCGCATTGGTCTGCAGGCGGTATTTCCTAACTTTACCCGGGCGGTCAATGATCTTCAGATCAGGGTCCCTGTAGACGACACCCACGTCATCTATTTCCTCATCAGGGCGCACTGGCTGAAGCCCGGCGAGAAGGCGAATCAGGAAAAGATTCCGTATTTTCGCATCCCTGTGCCCATCGACAGCGAGGGAAACGTCACCTGGAGTCAGCTCGATGCGCACGCCACTCAAGACATGGCTGCCTGGATTTCCCAAGGACCAATCGCAGACCGTACCAAGGAACTCCTGGGGGAGTCGGACAAGGGTATTCGCCTGTTCCGTCAGATCTTCAAAGAGCAGGTTCAGGTTGTGGCGGACGGCGGAGAGCCTATGAACGTGTTCCGTGATCCCGCGAAGGCCAAGTACATCTATATCCCCAGTGCCGAGGAAGAAGACTACTGGAGCTATCAGAAGACGCAGATGGTCAGCCGCGCCCGCACTGCCAACAAGTGGAGTCCGGTGCTAAGAGAGATGATCATCAAATACTACCCCGACAAAGCCGACGAGATCCTGAAGGACCCCGTCCACTAGTGGCCTGAGGGCGGCCGAAGAGGAGGAGTGGACGCGGCACGGCACGAGAGCGGGATTCCTGGCCCGGATGCCGCCGCCGCGTTTAGCCGTTCTTGATTGGTGCCCGTTCGCATGAACTATCAGAGAGAATTTCCCCAGAAGCTCAAGGTCGGAATTGTCGGCGTTGGCTCACACGCCTATCGAAACATCCTCCCGGCGATGAACTTCCTCCCAGTGTCACTGGAGGCGGTCTGCGATACCAACCGCCAATTGGCCGCGAAAACGGCGGCTCAATACGGCGCCCGCGGTTGTTACGAAAACGCCGCCGACATGTACCGCAGCGAGCGTCTGGACGCGGTGTTCATTTGTGTCTCGCCCCTCCTTCACCCCCAACTGGCGTGCGAGGCGTTCGATGCCGGACTGCATGTGTGGATAGAGAAGCCTCCTGCGAGACGTGTAGCTGAGGTCGAAGAGATGATTCGCCGCCGGAAGGATAGGGTGGCCGTAGTCGCATTTAAGAAGGCCTTCATGCCGGCCACTCAAAAGGCCATTGAGGTCTTCTCTACCGACGCGTATTCCCCTTTACGCAGCATTCTCGCGGAATATCCCATGTCCATCCCCGAAGACGGGGCCGCGGTTCTTCGGGAGGGAACGTACGTCAACTGGCTGCGCAACGGCTGTCACCCAATCTCGCTCTGCATGGCGGTTGCGGGCGCCGTATCCGCCGTTACCGTTCACCGTGCCGAACACGGCGGTGGCGTGTGCGTCCTGGAATTCGCCAATGGCGTAATCGGCAACTTCCATCTGGCGGCGGGCGAAAATAAAGGCCAACCGCTGGAGCGTTACAGCTTCTTTGGCGATAAATGTCATGTCGTCATCGACAATGGTTTGCGCGTAACGCTCCACCGAGGAATTCCCTTCCATTACGGGGAAACGACCACCTATGTCCCTCAGGGCACGGATAGCGGCGCAGTAGTCTGGGAGCCCCAAAACAGAGAAGCCACCCTTGAAAACAAGGCGCTGTTCACGCAAGGGATGTATCAGGAAATGGAATATTTCTGCGCTCAGGTTCTTGCGGGCAAGCCCGCTCAAAAAGGGTCATTGGAATTCACGCTCGGGGTGATGAAGGTATATGAGGCCGCCCTCATATCAAAAGGCGATCGGATCAAGATTACGTGAACACCAGCTCGAGCATTTCTCCACGATGGAGGAATGCCGCGTTCCAAACCGTGTGCAGTGACCGTTCCATATGCACAGTAGTCATGAGATCAATGCGCAAGCGCGGCTGTACAGGAAACCGCGCGCGGACTATGGTCGGCAAGCTTCATGCGCGTATTAATTGAATTTCAACCCGCAGCAGAAGGAGGAGCTTATGGCACCTAAACCCGTACCGCATCAGAACCCTTACGGCGAGCGGATCTCGCTCGAGCTTGCCAAGGAGATTGCCGCCGCCGGAGAAGCCTTTGCCACCAAGCAGGGCTGGAATGCCACGATTGCCATTTGCGACGATGGCGGGCACCTGGTGCTGCTGCACCGCATGAGTAACGGCCAGTTCGGCAGCGTTGAGCTAACCATGGCCAAAGCGTACGGTGCAACGGCATTCCGTCGTTCGACGGGAATCTTCCACGATGATCTTGGTGCCGGAAAATTCAACTCGTTTTGGCATCTTCGTCAGGAGGCGGCAATTCCGTTGGAAGGCGGCTATCCGATCATTGTCGACGGCAAGGTCATCGGCGGCATCGGCGTTTCTGGCGTAGGGGCGGCGGGACTGGCGGACGGGGATAGTCAAGTTGCGCTGGCGGCGCTCGAAATCGTGAAGAACAGGTAGCAACGCTAGCTATCAAATAACGCTTCGTCACCACGTTCAAATGGTCATTTCGCTGTCCGAGGAATTGCGGCGAACAGTCGGGTTGGCGCCGGTAAGTTCCTAGATGAACACGAATTCTAGGGCTGCCGGCGGAGGCTCGGCGGTCGACCGGATTGTCGAGGAGCACACGGTGGTGTGCCGCAACTGCCATGGCGGTTGCGGCACGCTTGTGCGGACCGAAA
>Ga0315556_1000261_pt1 | contig 31449 bp, 33 predicted proteins | sample SalMarSW160310MG_FD_202112 | JGI IMG/M metagenome (GOLD analysis project Ga0315556, IMG submission 202112) | Salt marsh sediment microbial communities from the Plum Island Ecosystem LTER, Massachusetts, United States - Salt Marsh Sediment SW1603-10 ...
TCGGGCTGATCGCCGTATCCGGGCCCGAAGCCATGAGCTTCCTACAGGGTCAGCTCACCAATGACGTGCTCAGACTCCCCGCGTCCGACAGTCAGCTCGGAAGCCATTGCAGCCCGAAGGGACGGATGCTGGCCAGCTTTCGCCTCTTCAAGCTGCAGGATGTGGTGTATTTGCAGCTTCCGCGGACCATGGTCGGCGCACTGGAGCAACGGCTGCGCATGTACCTGTTGCGGACCAAGGCGACCGTCGAGGATGCGAGCGATCGACTCGCCGCCCTCGCAATCGCGGGGGACTGTGCACCTTCCCTGCTCGCGGCATGCCTGGATGATATTCCGGAACGGGATAACGCTTTGACCGTCAGCGGTGAGCTGGCTGCGATTCGCATTCCCGGCACCGTCCCCAGATTCGAGATCTTGGGACCGGCACCGGCCCTGCAGGGAATCTGGGATGTCCTGGCAACCACCGCAAAGGTCGTAGGCTTCGATTACTGGGCCCTGATCGATATCCGAGCCGGCATACCCACTGTCTACCCGCAGACCAGCGACGCCTTCGTGCCCCAGATGGCCAATCTGCAGCTGGTCGATGGCGTCAGCTTCAAGAAGGGTTGCTATACGGGACAAGAGGTCGTGGCCCGAATGCAGTACCTTGGAAGGCTCAAGCGTCGGATGTACCGGGCGCAGGTCCGGGCGGCACATCCGCCGGTGCCTGGCGATGTGCTCTACTATCCGGGCAGCAGCTCCGAGCAGGCCAGTGGCAGGGTAGTGGACGCCCGTATCAACCTCGACGGTGATTACGAGCTCCTGGTCGTCGTAGAGATCGAGGCGGCACAGAGCGGGGAAACCCGGCTCGGCGGCTCGGATGGTCCGTTACTCACCTTCAGCGATCCCCCATACGGCTTTCCTGTGCAGGATTGACCGAGCTGTCTGACAGCATACGGAGGCCGGCAGCAGCTCGGCACAGAGTGAAAAAGGACGCGGTTTCAGGTAAATTAGAAAATTGTAATTTTTCGTACAAGGCTGGTGGGCGTCGCTGAAGCTGCCGGCACCCACGGGGAGATACATCCATGGCAGAAGACTTCATTGCGCCTTCGATCCTGTCGGCGGATTTCGCCAAGCTCGGCGAGGAGGTGGACAACGTCCTGGCAGCCGGTGCCGATATCGTCCATTTCGATGTGATGGACAACCACTATGTGCCGAACCTGACCATCGGGCCCCTCGTGTGCGACGCCCTGCGCAAGCACGGTGTTACGGCCCCCATCGACGTCCACCTGATGGTCAAGCCGGTGGATCGCATCGTGCCGGACTTCGCCAAGGCCGGCGCCACCTACATCACCTTCCACCCCGAGGCCAGCGAGCACATCGATCGCACGCTGCAGCTCATCCGGGGCGAGGGCTGCAAATCCGGTCTGGTGTTCAATCCCGCCACCCCCCTCGACTACCTGGAATACGTGATGGACAAGGTGGACATGGTGCTGCTGATGTCCGTGAATCCGGGCTTCGGGGGCCAGAGCTTCATTCCAGCGACCATGGGCAAGCTCCGCCAGGCACGCAAGATGATCGATGAGTCCGGACTGGACATTCGCCTGGAGGTCGACGGGGGTGTCAAGGCCGACAACATCGCCGAGATCAAGGCCGCGGGTGCCGATACCTATGTCTCGGGCTCGGGCATCTTCGGCAAGGGCAAGGACGGTGATCCCCACCGCTACGACAGCATCATCCGCCAGATGCGCGAGGCCATGGCGGCCGTCGGCCACTGAGCCAAGGGAGACCACAAGGGGACCAAGCATGAATCGGCCCAAAATGATCCTCATCGACGTGGACGGCACCCTCGTGGACAGCGTGCCGGACCTTGCCTTCTGTGTGGATGCCATGATGGAACGGCTCGGACGCCCCCCGCACGGGGACGCGGTGGTGCGCGACTGGGTCGGCAACGGCGTCGAGCGACTGGTGCGCCGCGCCTTGATCGGACAACTGGACGGGGAGCCGGACGAGGCCGACTTCGAGCGCGCCCTCCCGATCTTTCTCGAGCTCTATCGCGAGAATACTTCCGGCCGCTCTTTCCTCTATCCCGGAATCCGCGAAGGGCTCGACTACCTCCAGGGTGCGGGTTATCCACTTGGCTGCGTCACCAACAAGGTGGCCCAATTCACCGAGCCCCTCCTTCGTGATCTGGGCGTGCGCGACTACTTCGACATCGTCGTCAGCGGTGATACCCTGCCGCGCAAGAAGCCCGATCCGCTCCCGCTGCTGCACGCCGCCGAGCACTTCGGCGTGCCTCCGCGCGATGCCCTGATGGTCGGCGACTCCGTGAGCGACGTGAAAGCGGCGCGGGCGGCAGGATTCGGGATCTTTTGCATGAGCTACGGATACAACCACGGCGTCGACATCCGCACCGCCGAGCCGGACGCGGTGATGGACTCCCTGATCGAGATCAAGGGCCTGCTGGAGGGGGCGGCCTGAGGTCTGCGCAAGAGATGTCTTTGCAAGGTCTCATGAGAACCGGGAAGTGCACGGGGCGGCGATGGCGGCGCTGAAGCGTCACTCTGCCGACCCCATGTCAATCCCGAGACTCGGAGACCCCCATGACACCCGAAAAATTCCGCGCCCTCGCCGACGAGGGCTATAATCGAATTCCAGTCGTCTGCGAGGTGCGCGCCGACCTCGACACCCCCCTCAGCATCTATCTCAAGCTGGTCGACGGCCCCTTCTCCTACCTGTTCGAGTCCGTCCACGGCGGCGAGAAGTGGGGGCGCTACTCCATCATCGGCCTGCCTTGCCGCACCCTGATCAGGGTATACGGCAATCGCGTCGTCCTGGATCGTGACCGGGCCGTTGTCGAGGAGGAGGATGTTCCGGACCCCCTGGCCTGGATCGAGAATTTCTATTCCCGCTTCCACGTCGCCGAGCCCGCAGATATGCCGCGCTTCGGTGGCGGACTCGTCGGCTATTTCGGCTACGACACCATCCGCTACATCGAGCCCAAGCTGACCCGCTGCCCGAATCCGGACCTCATCGGCACCCCCGATATCTTGCTCATGGTGTCGGATGAGGTAGTGGTCTTCGACAACCTGTCCGGGCTGATGTACATCATCGTCCACCTGGACCCGTCCCGCGGAGACACCTTGGAGGCCGGAAACGCCCGCATCTGCAACCTGATCGAGCGCATGCAGGGCGCGGTGCCGCGTCCGGAGTACGGTCCGCCCAGGGCAGTGAGCGAGTCCGACTTCGTCTCCGGTTTCACGGAGAACGGCTACAAGCAGGCCGTCGAGCGCATCAAGGACTACATCCTGGAAGGCGATTGCATGCAGGTGGTGCTCTCACAGCGCCTTTCCATCCCCTTCGGTGCACCGCCCCTGGACCTCTACCGGGCACTGCGGGGACTCAACCCCTCGCCCTACATGTACTTCCTGGACCTCGGGGACTTCCAGATCGTGGGCTCGTCCCCCGAGATCTTGACCCGTCTCGAGGACGGCCTGGTCACGGTACGCCCCATCGCGGGCACGCGGCGCCGGGGCCACACCGAGGCGGAGGACAAGGCGCTGGAGGCGGAGCTTCTGGCCGATCCGAAGGAGCTCGCCGAGCATCTCATGCTGATCGACCTGGGCCGCAACGACGCGGGCCGCGTGGCGCGGGTGGGCACGGTGCGGGTGACCGACCACATGATCGTGGAGCGCTACTCCCACGTCATGCACATCGTCTCCAATGTGGTCGGGGAACTGGAGGACGGCATGAGCGCCATCGATCTGCTTCGCGCCACCTTTCCGGCTGGCACCGTCTCGGGCGCACCCAAGATCCGCGCCATGGAGATCATCGACGAGCTGGAGCCGGTCAAGCGCGGTGTCTATTCGGGGGCAGTCGGCTACCTGTCCTGGAACGGCAACATGGACACGGCCATCGCCATCCGCACCGCCGTGATCCAGGACGGCACCCTGCACATCCAGGCGGGCGCGGGAATCGTGGCGGACTCCCAAGCCGAGCTCGAATGGAAGGAGACCATGAACAAGGGCCGCGCCATCTTTCGCGCAGTGGCTATGGCCGAGGCGGGTATCGAGCGTCACCCCTGCCTGGAAGGGGAAGGAGGCTGATCATGTTGCTGATGATCGACAACTACGACTCCTTCACCTTCAATTTGGTCCAATACCTGGGCGAGCTGGGCGTGGATGTTCGAGTCTACCGCAACGACGGCATCCGCCTGGAGGAGGTCGCGGACCTGGACCCGGAGCAGATCGTCATCTCTCCCGGACCCTGCACCCCGAACGAGGCCGGGGTCTCGGTGCCCCTGATCCGGGAATTTGCGGGGCGCATCCCGATTCTCGGGGTATGCCTCGGCCATCAGTCCATCGGCCAAGCGTTCGGCGGCAGGATCGTAAAGGCGCGCGAGGTGATGCACGGCAAGACCTCAGCCATCTACCACGGCGGCCAGGGGGTGTTCATGGGATTGGAGGTCCCCTTTCAGGCCACGCGCTATCATTCCCTGGTGGTCGAGGAGGCCAGTCTCCCACCGTGTCTGGAGGTCACCGCCTGGACACAAAAGGAGGACGGGACACGGGACGAGATCATGGGTGTCCGTCACCGGGACTATCCGGTCCAGGGGGTGCAGTTCCACCCCGAGTCCATCCTCACCCGTCATGGGCACGATCTGCTGCGCAATTTCATCGAGGGCAAATGAGAATGGACATGAAAGCGACCATCGCCAGGGTCGTCGACAGGCGTGATCTGACCGGGGAGGAGATGACGGCGGCCATGCAGGCGATCATGGGCGGCGACGCCACGCCGGCGCAGATCGCGGGCTTCCTGGTCGCCATGCGCATAAAGGGTGAGACGGTCACCGAGATCGCTGCCGCAGCCGCCGTCATGCGCGAGCTGGCTACGCGAGTCGACATCGGCGGCCTGCCCAACGCCCTGGACATCGTGGGCACCGGCGGAGACGCCTCGGGCACCTTCAACATCTCCACCGCAAGCATGTTCGTAGCCGCCGCAGCCGGCTGTCACGTGGCCAAGCACGGCAACCGCTCGGTCTCCAGCAAATCCGGCAGCGCCGATGTCCTTGAAGCGGCAGGTGTTCGTCTGGACCTGACCCCGGAGCAGGTCGCCCGCTGCGTGCGCGAGGTCGGCGTCGGCTTCATGTTCGCCCCCGCCCATCACGGGGCCATGAAGCACGCAGTCGGACCGCGCCGGGAGCTGGGCGTGCGGACTCTGTTCAACCTGCTCGGTCCCCTGACCAATCCCGCCGGGGTGCCCAATCAGCTGCTCGGCGTCTTTCGCGACGACCTGCTGGCACCCTTGGCCCAGGTGCTGCAACGCCTGGGCAGCCGCCACGTGATGGTGGTGCATTCCCGCGACGGCCTGGACGAGATCAGCATCGCCGACAAGACCGAGGTGGCCGAGCTCGAGGAGGGCGAGGTCAGGCGTTTCTCCATCACGCCGGAAGAGCTCGGCCTCTCTCGGCAGCCGCTGGACGCCATTCGGGTGGAAGGGCCCCAGGAAAGCCTCGCCATGCTTCGTGGCGTCCTGGAGGATAAACCCGGGCCGGCCAGGGACATCGTGGCCCTCAACGCCGGGGCGGCCATCTACGTTGCCGGAGTCACTGCGACCCTCTCCGAGGGCGTGCGCTGGGCGGACGCCGCCATCGCCAGCGGTGAGGCACGCAGCCGGTTGGACCGACTCGTAGTGCTTACACAGGGCTTCGAGTAAGGGCGATGGCCGCCACACCGGATATCCTGAAGAAGATCATAGGCCGCAAGGTGGAGGAGGTCGCTAGCCGCGCCGCGCGCCTGCCCCTGGATCAGTTGACCGACGCGATCGCCGACTTGCCGCCACCCCGCGGCTTCGCCGATGCCTTGTCGGCCAAGTTGGAGGCCGGCTTCCCGGCCGTCATCGCCGAGATCAAGAAGGCTTCCCCCAGCAAGGGGGTCCTGCGCGCGGACTTCCGGCCTGCAGAGATCGCAGCCGGCTATGAGCGCGGCGGGGCCGCCTGCCTCTCGGTGCTAACGGACGAGGATTTCTTTCAGGGCAGAGACGCCTATCTTCAGGAAGCCCGCGCCGCATGCTCACTGCCGGTGCTGCGCAAGGACTTCATCATCGACCCTTATCAGGTCTACGAGGCCCGCGCCCTTGGTGCCGATTGCATCCTGTTGATCGTGTCCTGCCTGGAGGACAACCGCCTTCAGACGCTCGGCGCCCTGGCTCGGGAGCTGCAGATGGATGTGCTGGTCGAAGTCCATGATCGGGAAGAGCTGGAGCGCGCCCTCTCTGTCCACAGCCGCCTGATCGGGATCAACAACCGGAACCTACGGACTTTCCAGGTCAGTCTGGAGACGACGATCGGCCTACTCGATGCTATTCCCCAAGACCGGATTCCGGTCACCGAGAGTGGCATTCACTCACGCGAGGATGTCACCCGCATGCGCGCTCATGGAGTCCATGCCTTTCTGGTCGGCGAGGCATTCATGCGCGCCGAGGACCCGGGGGCGATGCTCGCACAGCTTATTGCGTAGCCCCGCCTTACCTGTCACCTCGTCCCAAAGACAACGATGGTCTTGCCGGAGACGCTGACCAACCCCTGTTTTTCCAGTTCCTTCAGTACCCGTCCAGCCATCTCGCGGGAGCAGCCGACGATGCGCCCAATCTCCTGACGCGTGATCCTGATCTGCATGCCATCTGGATGGGTCATGGCATCGGGCTGCTTGCAGAGCTCCAGCAAGGTATGAGCGACGCGACCGGAGACGTCCAGGAAAACCAGATCGCCGACCTTGTAGCTGGTGCTTCGCAGCCGTTGACTGAGCTGATGCCCAATAGCGAACAGCAGGTCCTTCGTATGCTCGCGGAGCTGACCGTCCAGCAATTGGTCGAGCTTCTTGTAGCCGATCTCCGCCACTTTGCATTTGGCTCGGGTCCGCACCTTGACGCTACGAGAGGATTCCGGTGTGAACAGACCCATCTCGCCGATGAGCTCCCCTTGGTTGATATAGGCGAGCACGATCTCCCGTCGCTCATTATCTTCTACGATTGCTGCGACGGAGCCTTCCATCAGGTAATACAGGCTGCTGGCGGGCTCATGCTGGCGGATGAGCTCCACGTTCTTGTCGTAATGCTTCACGTGGCAGTGGGGGAGAAATGCCGTCAACCAGGCCGGCTCGCTCATCTTGGAAATCGTCATCTATCCTGTTCTCGACATTCCGCGGATAACCTTCAGCCGTCGATTCTAGACTGGCTGCCCAACTCCGTCGAACTATGTTAGGCTCCCCGCCTCCCTGCGGGAAGGAATAAAGAAGCGAGCGGACAGATCCGATGAAAGCACGTGTCAAATGGGTCGAGGGGGTAACCATGTTGGGGGAATCCGGGACCGGACATGCCCTCGTCATGGACGGCCCCCCGGACTTCGGTGGGCGCAATCTCGGGGCACGGCCCATGGAGCTGCTTCTCCTCGGAATGGGCGGCTGCACCCAGTTCGATGTCCTGCTGATTCTGCGTAAGGCACGTCAGCAGGTGACTGATTGTGTCGTCGAGCTCGAAGCCGAGCGTGCGGAAGAGGACCCCAAGGTGTTCACCCGTATCCACGCCCACTTCATCGTCAGCGGGCACGACCTCGATGAGAAACAGGTGGAGCGGGCCATACGCCTGAGCGCCGAGAAGTATTGCTCCGCATCTATCATGTTCGGAGCAACCGCCCGAATCAGTCACGATTTCGAGATCCGCAATACCTGAGCACAAGAGCCGACGGGCGGGTCCGTGGAGATCGGACCCCCGGGGCACTACCTCGCCGAAAACACGAGGAGCCGCATCCGCGCAAACTCCCACCCCCCTCCGATCGGGTTTTCCAGAAAATTGCGATTATGTTAGAAAGGCGTGAAGATATATCGATATTACGCGCCCTCCCCTGCCGCTTGCGTAACGCAAATCCCTTTATTTAAGCGCATTGGCGAAAGCAAGATGGTAACTTTTTTTTCGAGAAATCGCCTTACCTCATGTCGCGCGAGCTGTTGATCCTCCGTCATGCCAAGTCCGACTGGGACCTCGGCGTTAAAGACGACTTCGAGCGCCCCCTTGCCAAACGGGGCAAGAAGGATGCACCGCGTGTCGGCGCCTGGCTCTACCGAGAGGGGCTCGTACCCGACCTGGTCGTCAGCTCTCCGGCCGAGCGTGCCAGGCAGACGGCGGTCAAGGTCTGCAAGTCCATGGACTATAAGAAGAAGCGGATCCAATGGGTGGAGCTTCTCTACGCGGCGGATCTGACGCGCCTGTTGCGCATGCTCGCGGATTGCCCCGTCACAGCGAAGACGGTCCTGCTGGTCGGGCATAATCCTGGTCTGGAGGATCTGGTGAACTACCTCGCCGGCGATGAGCTGGAAGTGCCCGTGGACGGGAAGCTGCTCCCCACGGCCACCCTTGCGCGCTTGGAGATGCCGAACGATTGGAAGGCCCTGGATGCGGGTTGCGCACAGCTTACCGCCCTTATACGCCCGCGAAACCTGGGCTGACCCTTCCAGCTACGCCTTCTCGATTCCTGGACGTTTCCGCCCGCCTTCATATGCCGACGCCAGCGAGCCCCGCACCCGGGCAGGGCCTTACCCCAATCCGCTAATCCCCAACGGGGCGCTTGCTGTCGGGCTCGCCGCAGTGACTGAGCACGAACCTGCGCGCCTGGTCGCGCAAACGCACCGCCTCCTGCCAATCCGGACCCACCGGCACCATCGGTGGGCCGATAAAAACCTGCACCCTTCCCGGTACCGGAAGCCCGCTCTGTTCCGGCAAGATCTTGCGTGTTCCACGCAGGGCCACGGGAACCAGGGGGACGCCTACCTGGGCGGCGGCTGTAAAGGCACCCATCCGGAAGGGCAACAACCCGATGTCCGCACGGAAGGTCCCTTCAGGGAAAAAGGCGAGCGGCAGTCCGCGCTCGAGGGCAGCAACCAGGTGTTTGACTTCGGTAACACTGCGCACCAAGTCGAAGCGCTCGACGAACAAAGTGTTCAGCCGCGCGAGCAGCCACCCCACGAGCGGCACTTCTGCGAGCTCGCGTTTGGCGACGAAGGCCGTGGGACGGGGAAAGACCTCGATGAGCACGAAGGCATCCAGATAGCTCTGATGATTGGCCGTCAGCACGAACGGGCGATCACCCTCCGGCACCTGCTCCACCCCGCTCACGTCCAAACGGACGAAGGCCAATCGGCGCAACAATCCGATGCCTCCACGCACCAGACCCCAGCGCCAGGAGAGTCGAGGCAGGCTCGAGACCCCGAGAGCAACCAGGGGTGCGATGAGGCACAGGAGGGTCCAGACATAGCCGGCATAGAGATACCGGGGAACGATTTCGACCAGTCCCCGGACGCTGGTCCCCAGGCCCCCAGCACCGATCCGCACCAGCTGCCAGAGGGGATGTCGCGGCCCGGCACGCAGACGGCCCGCCAGATAGAGCTCGCGCGTCGCTCCCCGTCGTAGCTTGCCGCTGGAGGTCTTGGGCACCGTCCGCGGGGGTGCCAGCACCACCGCGTCCGGTGGCAGATCCATGATGTCGCCGGTGTGCGCACGCACGACCCGCTCTAGCTCCGCGCGCCGGCCCGGGTCCCGCTCCCGGGTCTCTGCGACCACAACCAGGCGCTCGCTACCGGTCTTTGGATCCGCAGCAGCAAAGGCGACCACGCAGCCCCGGCGTATCCCCGGGATCTCCCCCACTGCCTCCTCGAGCTCATAGGGATAGAGATTGCGGCCGGCACGGATGATGAGATCCTTGACCCGTCCCGTGAGGTGAATGTCCCCCCCGGCGAGATAGGCGCGATCGCCCGTATCGTGCCAATCTCCGCGGATCAGGCGGGCCGTGGCCTCGGGATTTCGGTAATAGCCTCGGGTAGCTGAAGGACCCTTGAACTGGAGCAGGCCCTCCTGTCGCTCCGGCAACTGCCGACCCTCCTCGTCCACGACCTGCACCTGGTAGCCTGGCAGCGGACGACCGCAGGCTACCACCTCCATTGCGACCGGGTCGTCACAGGAGATCGGCAAGGCATGCCCGGACCGGGAAAAGCGACGGCGGTCGATACAGTCGATCCGTGGGCCTCGTCCCTGAGGCGGGAAGGCAAGTCCCACCGCCGCCTCGGCAAGCCCGTAGACGGGAGCAATGGCCTCCCGATGCAGGCCGCTGGCCTCGAAGCGCTCCGTAAAACGGCGCAGGGTTTGGGGACTGACCGGCTCGGCCCCGTTGAAGGCAAAGCGCCAGCAGCTCAGATCCAGCCGCTCGAGCTGCGCGTCCGATATGCGCGTCAGACACAGCTCATAGGCGAAATTGGGAGCAGCGGAGAGGGTGCCACGGTGGCGATCGATGGCTTGCAGCCAACGCAGCGGCTTGGCCAGAAAGGCCAGAGGCGACATCGAGATCAACGGCATCCCGAAATAGAGGCTACCCAGCCAAGCCCCGATGAGACCCATGTCATGATACAAGGGCAGCCAGCTCACGAAGACGTCTGCGTGAATGGCTCCGACGGCCGATCCCATGGCGCGGATGTTGGCCAGCAGGTCCGCGTGGGTGAGGATGACACCCTTTGGGTCTCCGGTGCTGCCGGAGGTGTATTGAAGCAAAGCGATCCCGCCAGGATCCAAGCCGCGAGGCTCCGGCACAGGCTCCTCGTCATCCAATCCCTCCAGGGTGAGCACCCTGCGCATGCTCGGAACCTGACCGCGCAGCAGCCAGCCCAAGGGCCGTGCCTCGGGCACCGTGATCAGGAAGCTGACGCCCGCGTTGTCGAGGATACGGGCGTGGCGCCGTAAATGTTCCTCGATCTGTTGGGGTCGAGCGGGCGGATAGATGGGTACGGGCACGGCCCCAGCGAGCAGGATACCAATGAAACTGAAGAAGTAGTCAGGGCCCGTGGGCAGCATGAGTGCCACACGCTCACCGGGAGCCATTCCGTGGCGGCTCAACATCCCGGCTACCCGAGAGGCACCTCGCCCGAGGTCCGCATAGGTAATGGCCTTGTCCTGCTGATCGGGCGCTTGGTAAAGGATGTGCAGGCGCCGGGGGTGGCGCTCCAGGTGCCAATCCAGGGTGTCGATGAGAGTGCGCGCGCTCTCGGGGTATCCGGACGCGTCTTCTGAGTGCTCGAACCCTGGCGTTGGAGCCTGCTTCGGGCTCCGCCCATCATCCCCGACACTGAGCAGAGCGACCAGATCCCGGGGAGTCGCGGCCAACAGGGCTGCCTCCGGAAGGTCGGCCCCGAGGCCCTTTTCCAGACGCGAAAGCAGCTCGGACCTTCCCAGGCTATCGAGACCCAGGTCGGCTTCCAACCGGGTGTCGAGCCCGATGCCTTCCCGGGGCACCGGCAAGCGGGACTCCTTAGCGAACGCTTCCAGGATTCGCAGCAGGTCGGCAGATCTGTCCTTCACCTGAAGTCCGGCAGACCGGACATCAACCACCAGCGATTGGTCGTCTTCTCGTAATACCAAAGCTGACGGCTCGCCAAGGATCGCACCCGCTGCACATCCTTGAGTACGTACTCGATGCGGGCCACTTGCTCTGCACTCTCCTCGTCCTTCATGAACGGAGGTTGCACCACCTCGTAACTGGTAACCTGGATGTTGTCCAGGTGCTGCGGAATGCCCTTACGCTCATCGGCGGACACGAAGCCGTAGGCAGTGTCGTAATACCCCCAACGAATGGCATTTCCGTACGCGGTCATCGCCGCTTCCATTGCAATGTTCCGTTTGTCCCTTTCGATGGTAGCGCAGCCACTTCCCACAAGCAGCGCAGTCGCGAGAAGCACGGGCAGGATTCTGAAGGACATGGCAGGTGCCGGTTTCGGACGTTGCCTGGATGATACGTCACCGGGCCGGTGCGGACCAACGCCAAGGCGACTGTGCTGGGTTATCATGCCCCGACCCTCGTTCCTTCCGAGAGCCCGAAGCCCGAGCATGCAACAATCCACGGAGCCCCGAATCGACGTCCGCGTCGGCAGTTCGAAACTGACTCTGCTCGGCACTGCTCACATTTCCCGCGCGAGCGCGAACGAAGTAAGAGATCTGCTCCAAAGCGGCGACTATGATGCAGTTGCCGTAGAGCTATGCCCCAGCCGTTACGACTCGCTGATGGACCCGGATGCCTTGGCACACATGGACCTGTTCACGGCGATCCGCAAAGGACGAGCTTACATGGTGATGGCGACCCTGGCGCTGGGCGCCTACCAGAAAAGGCTGGCGGACCATCTCGGAATCGAGCCGGGGGCCGAGCAACGAACCGCCGTCTCGCTGGCGCGGGAGCAACATCTACCGGTGCTGCTTGTGGACAGAGAGATCGGCGTGACACTCAGGCGGGTCGCGGGGAACCTCGGCTGGTGGAAGCGCCTGGTGCTCTTCTCGGGCATCCTGGCAACCTTGCTCTCCCGCGAGGAAATCGCCGAGGAGGAAGTCGAGCGACTCAAAGAGGGCGACGTGCTCGAGACGACCTTCGCCGAGCTCGCCCAAGACCGCCGGGACCTATACATTCCGCTGATCGAAGAGCGCGATCGCTACATGGCCGCCCGGCTGCGCCTCGAGATCGCCGACAAGGGCCACGAAAACCTTCTCGCGGTCCTGGGAGCTGGACATATCAGAGGCGTATCCAGCCACTTGCTGTCGGACCAGGGACAGGATCCGAAGGCGGAAATTCAGGAGCTCGAATGCCTGCCGCGACCGAGCCCTTGGCCCAAGCTGATCCCCTGGATCATCGTCGTCCTCATCTTGCTGGGCTTTGGTTATGGATTTAGCCGAAGTCCACATCTCGGCTGGCAGGTCGTATTGGACTGGGTGCTGATCAACGGCGGCCTCTCGGCCCTTGGAGCCGCCATCGCCGCCGCACACCCGTTGACAATCGTCACCGCCTTCCTGGCTGCGCCATTGACATCACTGAATCCGACCATCGGGGCCGGCATGGCGACGGGCGCGGTGGAGCTTTATCTACGCAGGCCCCGCGTCGCCGACTTCGGCCGGCTGCGAGAGGACACCACCGAGATCAAGGGCTGGTGGCGCAATCGGGTTTCACGTACCCTTCTGGTGTTCGTCTTCTCGACCCTGGGCTCGGCGATCGGCACCTATATCGCCGGGCTCCGCATCCTCGATCGCCTGTTTTGAGATACGAAGCGTCTCTTCGAGCTTCGCCTGATCGAAGTCCGAGGTCACCAAGGCATTCCCGATACCCAGCAAGAGCACGAGCCGAATCTTTCCGCCGAGCACCTTCTTGTCCAGGGCCATCAGCTCGCAAAACCGCTGAGGGCCCAAGTCCTCCGGAGCCCTGACGGGCAGCCCTGCAGCACCGATCAGGGCACGTATGCGCCGCACCGCATCGCTATCGAGCCAACCCATGCGCGAAGAGAGATCCGCTGCCATGCACATCCCGACAGCAACCGCCTCTCCATGCAACCAGGCACCATAGCCGACTCCTGTCTCGATGGCGTGCCCGAAGGTGTGACCCAGGTTCAACAGGGCTCGTTGACCGGTTTCCAGCTCGTCGGCAGCGACTACATCCGCCTTGTTACGACAGGATCGCTCGATGGCGTACATGAGCGCATCCGGATCCCGAGAGAGAAGTTTGTCCATGTTTCCCTCGAGCCATGCGAAGAATTCGGCATCCCGGATCAGCCCGTACTTGATGACCTCCGCAATGCCAGCCGCGAGCTCGCGGTCCGGCAACGTGCTCAGGGTGTCCGTGTCCACGATCACTGCGCGGGGCTGATGAAAAGCGCCAATCATGTTCTTGCCCAGGGCGTGATTGACCCCCGTCTTGCCCCCGATGGAGGAATCGACCTGGGCGAGCAGAGTGGTCGGCACCTGGATGAAGTCGACCCCCCGCTGGTAGCAGGCAGCAGCGAACCCGGCCATATCGCCGATCACTCCGCCGCCCAAGGCGATCAGGGTGCAATCGCGCCCAAAACGGTAGCGAAGCAGATCGTCGAGGATCCGGCTCCAGGTCTCCAGGTTCTTGAATTCCTCGCCGTCCGGCAGCACGGCCCTTACCGGACCAAATCCCTCGAGGGCATGCTCCACCTCCGACAAGTAGAAGGGGGCGACGGTCTCATTGGTGACCACCATGACCTGATGACCCGGGATATGGCGCCGGTAAAGCTCGCCTTGACCGATCAGCCCGGTCCCGATGTAGATGGGGTAGCTCCGCTTCCCGAGGTCTACTTCGAATATCCTACTAGAGCGGCTGTGTTCCACGATATTCGAGACCGAAAAGGCAGGAAAAAAACTCTTAGTCACACCGGATTTCACTCGGCAGGCAAGCCAGACGTTTCTGAAAATCAGGCTGCTCCGCTTGCCAACCTACGCCGGATCTCCTTGACGACCGAACCGGTGCCCCGACGCTCCGTAGAGACAACCATGTCGGCTATCTGCCGGTACAGGGGATCTCGCACGTCCATGAGTTGACGCAGGCGCTCCAGAGGCTCTTCGCCTTGCAGAAGTGGCCGATTGCGATCCCGGGAAGTGCGAGAATACTGCTGTTCGGGGCTGCAATGGAGGTAGATCACGAAACCGCGCGCAGTCAGATCTCGGCGATTGTCGGCCCGTAGCACGGCGCCTCCGCCGGTTGCCATCACGATGCCGCTTCCCTCGCTGAGCTCATGGATGACCTGCTGCTCACGATCGCGAAACCCCTCTTCACCCTCGTATTCGAAGATCGTCGGAATGTCCACGCCCGTGCGGCGTTGGATCTCCTGATCGCTGTCTCTGAACTCGAACGAAAGGGCCTCGGCGAGTTGGCGTCCCACAGTGCTCTTGCCGGCACCCATGGGGCCTACGAGAAAAATATTGTGAAAATGCATCATGCGCCAAAGGTATCCCACATTTGGCCGTTGCACACAAGGTCATGGAAAACCGCGGGGAAGCTTTGGCAGAGAACCCCAACAACCAGAGGAGCCCAATCATACCCACTCACTAGGCACAAAGGGTAGGCCCGATTAGTAGAATTTACGGACCGATCCCTCCTCGCTGCACCTCCATGGAAGTTCGGAACCGTTAACTGACCAGCTGGGACCCTCCTCACCTCAAGACCGAACGGACCTCCCCTGCGTCACTGGTCCGGACGAATGGGGTCGGGTTTGGTACGCCTGAATCTGCGTCATTTCATCAGTTTCCTGGGAGTCGGTCCAGCGCTGGGCGCAGCTGGTGTTGCTGATGCATATCCCTGTGCAGCAAAGCTCTCTTTGAGGATCTTTGGGGTGACGAAGATCAGCAACTCGCTATTGGCATCGCTCTTTTCAGTCCTCTTGAAGAGATTGCCGAGCACCGGTAGATCGCCGAGCCAAGGGACCGTCGTCTTATTGAGCGACTTCGTGCGCTCAAACACGCCGCCGAGCACCACCGTCTCACCATTGTCCACCAGTGCATTCGTCTCGACCGCGCGAGTGTCGATTGGCGGCTCACCTGTAATCCCGATCTCTCGCGAATAATCCACATTATCCTTTTTCACGTTCAGTGCCATGATGACGCGGTCGTCTGGGGTGATTTGGGGTGTCACCTTGAGCACGAGCGCGGCCTCCTTGAATTCCGTATTGGTGCCATTGTTGGAAACGGTCGAATAGGGAATCTCTTGACCGACCTTTATCGTCGCCTCGTGATTATCGGCGGTAACCACTCTCGGACTGGAAACGACCTCCCCGCGCCCCTCTCGCTGCATGGCTGTAAGCTCGAGCTGGAGCAGATAGGTCCCGACCTTTCCGAGAAATAGGTTGAATGCACCGGCAGGATCGACTACTGGCAAATCCACTAACAGCGGGAGAGTGTCATCCCGGCCAAGCAACTCATTGTCATACCTGACCAACGTTCCAGTATAATTGTCAGGGTCCGATATGTAGCCCGGCAGACCGCTGCCGACCTGGCCGAACGTCTTGCTGTTGGCCGAAGTAAGGTTGGTCTTATAGGCTCCGAAGCGTACTCCCAAGTCCCGCGCAAAGTCGTCATTGGCGATGACCACCCGCGACTCGATCATGACTTGGCGGACCGGCACGTCCAGCCTCTCGACCATGCGGCGGATGTCACCAAGCTTGTCGGCGGTATCCTGGACCAAAAGCGTGTTCGTTCGCTTGTCAACAGCAATGTTCCCCCTATCCGGCGTAAGGAATTGATTGTCTGCGCTTTTTAGCAATTTTGCGAGCTCTTCGGCCCTCGCATAGTTGAGCTGAATGTATTCGGAGCGCAGCGGTGCGAGATCCTCCATCGTTTGATCCGCCTGCAACTCCTGCTGCTCTTGAGCAACGAGCTCCTGGGTGGGAGCGACCATAATGACGTTGCCAATCTGACGCTTGGAGAGTCCTTTGGCCTTCAGGATGATATCGAGGGCCTGGTCCCAGGGGACATTCTTGAGCCTCAAGGTGATGTTTCCGGCAACTGTGTCGCTCGCAACCAGGTTGAGCCCGGTGAAATCCGCCAGTAGTTGGAGGACCGCCCGCACCTGGATATCCTGAAAGTTCAAGGAAAGCCGGTCGCCGGAGTACACGATCTTCTCACGACGTTGTTTAGCCTTTTCTGCCCCAGTCAGCGGACGAAACTCCAATGTAAAGAGGTCGTCGGCCTGATAGGCGAGATACTCGTACTCCTCACCAGTATCGATGGTGACATCAACATCCTTGCCCTTGGGGCGGGGCTCGACGGCAACCACGGGGGTGCCGAAATCCGTTACGTCCAATCTGCGCAAGAGCCGCTGCGGGAGCCTCGCACCGACGATCTCGGCGACCACTTTCTTGCCCTTTTCCGTCACGCTGACGCGCGTGTTTGGGCTCGGCAAGGTAATGAGCACCCGGCCTTCGCCACCTGGCCCCCGCCGGAAGTCGATGGCTCTGACATCGCCGCTGATCCTAGACTGGGGCCGGGTACTACCCGCCGACGTCGGAGCGGCCGTTTGCCGAGGTGCAGGCGCGGCTTGCGCGGCGTTCAGGGCGATTTCTACCTTGTCGGCGCCAGTGCTGACATGGTATGGTACCGGGTTGGTGAGATTGATGACGACTCGGGTACGACCGCTCGCTTGAACGGCCGCAAGACTTTGAACGGGTCCCACGCCGATGGGCACGGTCTTCTTGTCCAAACCGCTCGTGACGCCCTCCAGGTCCAGCACGATACGTGCCGGATTATCGGTGGCAAAGACCTTTGGCTGCTTTACCGCCCCGGAGAGCTGAAGCCCGATATCCACCTGATTTCCCGGCAAAGCCGCGTAGTCCACGTTAGTAAGAACCGTCGCTGCACTTGCCGATAGCGATGTGAGTAGACAGAGCAGGAGCACCAGCACGGTCGACGTCCTGGTACGCCCACCCCGGTTCGATGACGAGTGGAATGATATGCCGAGGGACCGAATCGAAATAAGTTGCAAGCTGTTCATCGCACCTTCGCCTCCAGACACCTATTGGGTCAATGCGATGGAGGCTTGGCGCTCGCGCCAACCGCCGCCACCGTCAGGGACAATCTCGGTGAGCTCGATCGCCTCATCGCCGATATGTGTAATCTGCCCGTTGTTCATGCCCATGTAGTTCCCGACGCGCACATGGAGCAGGGACTTTTCCGGAGTCTTGATCAGGCCCCACAGAGTGCCCTCCTGCTCCAACGTGCCGACCATGGCAAGTGAGTCGAGAGGAAACTGCTCGAGCTCTTCCTTCCGCCGCAAAGGATCCGGGGAGATGCCGCCCCCTGGCGAGACGGACGTCTCTGCGCTCTGGGCATCCAGCACAAAAGGGTCGCGAGGACTTTCAGGAGCGTAAACGAAGGTTTCCACCCGCTTGATCTCCGGCAACGGCTCGATAGGTCCAGGCTCGCGTTCCTTGACCTGTTGCGCATACTTCTCCAGGTCCGTCATATCGCCGCTACTGCACGCGGCCAAGGTCAGAGAAACAAGCATGACATGCAGAGATCTCGTGCTCATCGCGCGCACCTCTTTCACTTCCGCCCCGTCGTCGGCGTCTTCCGCTCTGCCGCGTCTTCGAGATATCGATAAGTCTTGACGGTCGCACTCATGGTCAAGGGTTTTGCCTCTCCGCTTGCACCGCTGTTCTCGTTGGGGGCACTAATATTGACGTCGTGGATCGTAACGATTCGCGGCAAGGCGGCGAGACCGCTCACGAATTTTCCGAATTCAGGGTACTGTCCGGTCACGCGGACTCGGATCGGAAGCTCCGCATAGAAATCCTTTTGCACCTCTCCAGATGGCTGAAACAGCTCGAACCGCAACCCGGACGCGAGCCCGGTTTGTGAGACGTCTACGAGCAATCCCGGGACCTCCGTTTTGTCAGGCAATTGTCGCATCATCGCACCAAAAGACTCCTGCATCTCAGCAAGCTGCTGGCGATAGGCGTCCAGATTTGCCGCCTTCTCCTGTTTGGACTCGAAGTCCTTGCGCAGCTGCTCTTCCTCGCTCTCAACAGACTGAAGATGCTCGATCTGATCCTTCGTATCGAAATAGTACCAAGCCGCAGCAATGATTCCGCACAGGAGAATCAACAGGATCGCTTTCGCGACACCCGGCCAGTCTCCGATATTTTGGAAGTCGAGTTGGTTTAGCTGATCGAGGTCCACCGATTCAATCCTCCGTCGGGTTTCTGCTCAGGTCGCAGCCTCTGCTTCATTGAGTTTTGGTTTGAGCTGGTTAAAACGCAGTTGGAAACGACTCATTTCAGCGCCTCCCTGGTTCTCGTGCTCAATGACCATCAACGATGGACCTCCAATCCATTTCGAAGCTTCGATGTTACGCATAAAGGCCGACACTCGAGCGTTGGACTGCGCACGCCCGTCCACGACAACCGAGCGCCCGCTCTGTGTAACCTTTGTCAGATAGACACCTTCCGGGATATCGACCACCAATTCGTCGAACAGATGGACCACCTCCGGGCGACTCTCCTGGAGCTGCTGAATCACATCCATTCTCGCCAGTAACCTCGCCTTGGTCTTTTCAAGGTCCTGAATCTCACGGATCTGCTTATCCAGGAGACTGATTTGATACCGCAGAAACTGATTTCTGTCCTCCTGATTCGAAATCAGCTTGCCCATCACCAGATGCACCGCAACGCCTAGGAGGAAGATTACGGCCAGCGCGGCGACCGCAATGCCGGAAAACTCGCGTTGCCGACGCCTTCTCTCAGCTTCGCGCCACGGCAGCAGATTGATGCGAGCCATTAATCAAACCCCCTCAGAGCCAAACCCACCGCAATCATTAGCGCCGGGGCGTCCCGATTGAGCATCGACGTCCGGATCTTGGGCGACGAGGACATCTGGGAAAAAGGATCGGCAATAGCAGTTGGAGTACCCAGACGTACCTCCATCAACTCATCGAGACCTGGAATACTGGCTGCCCCCCCTGCCAAAACGATCTGATCGACACGGTTGAAGGCGCTGCCGGAGTAGAAGAACTGAAGTGCCCTACTGAGCTGCTGTGCCAGAGTTTCTTTGAAAGGGGACAGCACTTCGGCAGCATAGTTGTCCGGCAGGCCACCCTCGACGACTTGGCGCAAGGCATCGCCGCGGGCCAAGCCGTAACGTCGCTGTACATCCTCGACGAGTTGGTATCCGCCGAAGTTCTGTTCCCGGGTGTATAGGGTCTGGCCCTCATGAAGCACATGCAGAGTAGTCGTAGTCGCACCGATGTCGGCAATCGCCACTGTGCGCTCCGCACCTTCTTCAGCGCCTGAACCGAGTAGAAGGGAGTAAGCCGACTCCATGGCATAAGCTTCGACGCCGATAACGGCTGCCGTTAATCCGCCGATCTCCAGGGCAGCGACGCGGTCGTCCACGTTCTCTTGTCGGGATGCGGCAAGCAGAACATCGACCATATTGCCACCGGAATCAGACGGGCCCAAAACGTCGAAGTCAATATTGACCTCCTCGAGGGGGTACGGAATGTACTGATCCGCCTCGAGCCGTATCTGCGCCTCCATTTCCGCATCGCTCAGGGCTGCAGGCATCGAGATTACTTTCGTAATCACTGCCGCACCTGACACGGCAGCGGCGGCATTCCTGGCCTTGGTGTTGGAGCGCGCAACCGCCTTCTCGATGGTCTCTCCGACTGCCTGCACGTTGGCGATCTTCTTCTCTACGACCGAGCCGGAAGGTAACGGCTCCACCGCGTAGCTCTCGACGCAGAACAACGGCACAGCGGCACTAGCAGCTTGGGACAGTTCGATCAGCTTTATCGCCGTTGAGCTGATATCCACTCCCACAAGGGCAGGCTTCCTACGACCGAAAATGGACATGACCAATGCTGTGAGCTCCTCGCAACAAAGGGGTGCAGCTCAAGCTGCATCTTAGAATTACGGACAACTATACAACTATTCTACATATTTTTGCAAAAATCATACATAACTTTTTCTTTCACCGGATATCAACAGGATTCCAGGACCAAACCATATGTATTTATCGTTTTTCTACCTTATGTTGCATATAGGTCACAGTATTATTGTTATCGAGATCAAGATGCCAGCCCTTCGCTTGCGCTCGGAACATTGATTTCGATACGGTTCAGAACTCGACGCACAAGGCTACAGGCCGACCTACGCGAGACAGGACCCGCGGTTGGCGAGTTGCAGACATGAGGCAGCGACAACCTAATATTATTAGGGGAGGGCAAAGTGAGCGGATGCAACCGATCGAGCGCACATCGACAGCGACTAGCCTACGAAGCGGCACGCATCATGGTGAGTCAGGATATCCGCGATTTCGACAAGGCTCGGCGCAAGGCCGCCGAACGGACGGGTATTTCCGACAAGCGCCTGTGGCCCAGCAATGGGGAGATCGAAGAGGCCCGGTTACAACAAAGACGCCTGTTCGAGGGGGAAAAATCGGATCAGGAACTCGAGATCTTGCGTGAGCAAGCATTGACCGCCATGCGCTCGTTAGCGGAATTCACACCAAGACTCGTAGGGCCGGTGCTCAGGGGAAACGCAGACAGCACTCGGGGCATTCGCTTGCATCTCTTCACGGACAATCCAGAGGAAGTCGTCCTTGCCTTGATCGACCGAGGGATCCCGTGGAAACAAGGCGAGGCGCTCCTGCGTTACGGCGGCGGTAAGCGCAACTCGCATCCTCTGCTCACATTTCTTGCAGGACAAGTCCCCTTCGAGCTCGTGGTGCTGCCGCTAGGGGCGATGCGTAACCCGCCTCTGGATCCGGCCAGCGAACGCCCGGAGCGCGGAGCAGACATCTCGGAGGTCGTGCGATTACTGAGTGTCGCGTCATGAACGCGGCAATGAAAAACTCAGAACAGCCGTGGAGAAAGATGCGCGAACTGACCGGGAAACGGACCCGGCCAATGCCTGAAAATGCGTCTCCAGCCCTGCCGGGCTAGCTGGAGATCGGCACTGAATCCGGCTGGCAAACGACAAACAGCGCCGCCACGGTCACCCGCCTCGGCGCTTCCTTTGAGGCCGTCAGCGGCCGTACTTGCGGCGAAACTTATCGACGCGCCCAGCCGTGTCAACGATCTTTTGCTTACCCGTATAGAAGGGGTGACAGGCCGAGCAGACTTCTATGTGGATATCCCTGCCAACGGTGGATCGCGTGGTAAACTGATTTCCGCAGCTGCACACGACCTTGATGTCTTGGTAGGTGGGATGGATTCCTTCTTTCATAGCGGCACGACTAACATGACAGAGGCGGCTCAAGTTGACTGACCGCGCAGGCTACCATCTTCGACTGCTCAGAGACAACTAACGATTTGCGAGCCGCCCGACAGTGACAGACAGAAAAATATATCACGGGATCGACAAAGACCCGAAAGGCGGCATGACGCCGACGGGCAACATCATACGTGACGCCTGGGTATTCGGAATCATCCCGGAAACCGAAACCTGCGCCGGCTGGACCCTGCAAGGCATCGATGCCCTGTATGACAAGGTCACGGATGCATGGGCACCTTACGGGCACTTGGCGTCCCGTCTCCCGCCTCAGCTGCGCGAGCGCCACCAGCGCATTTACCAGGCAGCCGTGCAAGAGGCCCGAAGGGTTGGCTGGCCACCTGATCTCGATGACGACGATTGATCGTCCATCTACCACTCCCTACGATGAGCAGATACTACATTCGGGAAACCTTCTTCCGGCCGCCGGAGCATGCCCGCGAGCGAAGCGCTTTGCCCGCTCCGCTTTACAACAATCTCCAGACGGTGTTTCGACGGGCCGGGCGGGCGAGCCTGTTCATTCCCATCCGCGCCATGCAGTTTCAAGCAGTTGCGGAGCGCGAAGAGGTAGTTTTCGTCGACAGCCATGGCGGGTATGCGCATCAGAACGGTGAGGGCGGTCGCCTGATACGCATTGCATGGAAGCTGTCGTCGGCAGCCACCCGCGAGTCGTTGGACACCCCTGTACCCAGTGAGATCGTCTATTATTTTTCTGGTCTGCAAGAGACTCAGCGGCGATTGATGAGCGAGCTCCCCCCAGTCCTGAAGCAAATCTTGCAGCGTCACCGCGAGAAAGAAATCCCGAGCAGGGGAGTCCGTGTTGTGCCCTTGCGGCCGAGCAGCTGACGTTCAGTCGATCCTAGCGTCTCCCGAAATCGGAGATCCCCCCATGGCAAAGATCCTGGCTTGGCGCGACGAATGGACCCTACGCATCGACACCCTCGACGAGGATCATAGGGAAATCGTGAGTTTTCTCTCGGAGATTGCACGTCGATTCGGCGAGGATTCGGACCGGTGCGAGTTACCGCGGGTCGAAAGCACTGTCGACGACGGATACGCCGAAGAGGATCTCTATGCGAGTCTCGACCGTTTCGGTGCCTTGACCCGCAGACACTTCCAACGCGAGGAGGAGTTCATCCGCACCATCGACTATCCGGGACTCGTGGACCACTGCAGCGAGCACCTGATGCTGATGGCGGAGTTCACGGACTTTGTGCGCGACCTGCGCGTACGTCGCGTTGTGCACTTGGACCATCAGGATTTGCAGGCCCTCAAGCAATGGGTCGCAGCCCATGTCCTCGGAGCGGACCGGAAATTTGCAGATCACTATTTCCAAATCTGCAGCTGAGGCGATTTCCCGCTGTCGTCAGGGCACCTCAAAAAATTCCAGCGCATCGTCGACCAGGGCTCTCGGATGGGATGATTTTAGCTTTCCCTTATATACTAAAATGTAAGTGAAAGGCAAATTCCATCCATCCGAGAAGATAAAGGAACGCGAAGCTTCTCTAGGAGGTGCTCTATGAAACGGCGTTCTGCGTTTGCAGCTGCATTGCTCTCCACCTTGCTGCTGGCGGTGCCTATTGAATCGAAGGCATTTTTCGGATTCTTCGGCGGCGGCTTCAGCTTCGGTTTGGGAGGCGGCTTCGGCGGATGGGGCGGACCCGGCTGGTGGGGCCCCGGCTACTGGGGCGGCCCTGGATACTGGGGATACCCAGGTTACTACGGCCATTGGTATCGCCCCTATTACTGGCACAGGCACGGTCCCTTCTACGGCCGGAGGTTCTGGGGCTATGCCCCCTACTATTGGGGTTACGGCTATGCATCACCCTACTATAGCCTGACTCCGCCTGCCCTCTACATCCCGCAAGTAGGAGTGCCGACGATCAAGACCCCCGCTACCGAGGCGGAGAAATAAGGCAATTGCCTGAAAAAAATATACCAGGATGGGCAGGATTTTCGCCCGTCTTCAAGGAGCGACAACAGGCGCATAGCAGGTCTATGTAACTGTTGTCGCGACGCGGAAGACGGGCGAAAAGACAAGCAGGCTGGCATATTTTTTGACAGAAATCGCCTAATTCAACTTACCTTCATCCCCGGCTCGGCCCCTTGGTCCGGGCCAAGGATAAAGATGTCCTTGCCGCCGGGACCAGCGGCCAGAACCATGCCTTCGGACAGCCCAAAGCGCATTTTCCGCGGCGCCAAATTCGCAACTACAATCGTGTACCTGCCTACGAGATCCTCTGGGTGGTATGCATTCCGGATGCCAGCAAAGACGCTTCTGGTCACACCGCCCAAGTCTAGGGTGAGCTGAAGCAGCTTGTCGGAGCCCTCGACATGCTTCGCCGCGACGATGCGGGCCACACGCAGGTCCACCTTGGCAAAATCGGCGAATTCGATGGTATCCGCGATGGGGTCCCTGACCAGATGACCCTCTGTACGAGTCTCATGCGGTTTCGTCTTCCTGGCCTCCTCGCTGGCCAAGTCCTCTCTCGAGGCATCCAGCGCGGCCTGGATTTGCTTGGCCTCGACACGGGTCATCAGAGGCTTGAACTTGGCGATTTCTTGACCCACCAAGGGCTCGGCCAGCGTGTCCCAGATCAGGGGCGGAATCCGCAGAAAGGCCTCTGCGGCCTCGACTGTGCCAGGAAGGATGGGCCGCAGGTAACCGATCAGGACCCGAAACAGGTTCAGGCCGACGGTGCAGATGTCCTGTAACTCCTGCTCGCGCCCGGCCGCTTTGGCAACGACCCACGGCGCCTTCTCGTCGATATACTGATTGGCCCGGTCTGCGAGGGCCATGATCTCCCGGGCAGCGCGGCTCAGCTCCCTCTGCTCATAGGCATCTGCGATCGAGTCACCGGCGCGCACGACGTCGGCGAAAAGCTCGGGCTCGGAGAGGTGGGCCGAAAGCCGCCCATCGAAACGCTTGGTCACGAAGCCGGCACAGCGGCTGGCAATGTTCACCACCTTGCCCACCAGGTCCGCGTTTACCCGCTGGGCGAAGTCCTCCAAGTTGAGATCGATATCCTCGACGCCTGGGCCCAGCTTGGCGGCAAAGTAATAGCGCAGGTACTCGGGATTCAGGTGGTCCAGGTAGGTGCGGGCCTTGATGAAGGTACCGCGGGACTTGGACATCTTCTGCCCGTCCACCGTGAGGAATCCGTGAGCGAAAACAGCCGTGGGCGTGCGGAAGTCCGCGCCGTGCAGCATGGCAGGCCAGAAGAGGGCATGAAAGTAGATGATGTCCTTGCCGATGAAATGGTAGACCTCGGCATCGGAGGTCGGCGACCAGAAGTCGCCGAACGCCAGGCCGTCTGTCCGATCGCAGAGATTCTGGAAGCTGGCCATGTAGCCGATAGGCGCATCCAACCACACGTAGAAGAACTTGCTCGGATGGTCGGGAATCTCGAAGCCGAAGTAGGGGGCGTCGCGGGAGATGTCCCACTCCTTGAGGCCAGCCTCGAACCACTCGTCGAGCTTGTTAGCGACCTCCTTCTGCAGGCTGCCCCCACGGGTCCAGGCCCTGAGCATGGCCTCGAAGTCCCCGAGCCGGAAGAAGTAGTGGTCGGACTCACGATCCTCGGGCTTGGCGCCGGACACGGCCGAGTAGGGATTCTCGATCTCGGCCGGGGAGTAGCTGGCACCGCAGACCTCGCAGTTGTCGCCATACTGATCCGGCGCCCCACACCTGGGGCACTTGCCCTTGATGAAGCGGTCGGGCAGGAACATCTGCTCCACCGGGTCGTAGGCCTGGGTGATGGTGCGGCTGGCGATATGTCCCTTGTCGCGGTTGCGCTCGTAGATCAGGCAAGCATAGCGGCAATTCTCCGGCGAGTGGGTGGAGTGGTAGTTGTCGAAACCGATGCGGAAGTCCGCGAAGTCCGCCTTGTGCTCCTCGGCCACCCGCGCGATCAGCTCCTCCGGCTCGATGCCTTCCTGGCGCGCACGCAGCATGATCGGGGTACCGTGGGCGTCATCGGCACATACGTAAAAACAGCGATGCCCCCGCATCTTCTGGAATCTGGCCCAGATGTCCGTCTGGATGTACTCCACCAGGTGCCCGATGTGGATGGGGCCGTTGGCATACGGCAGGGCACTAGTAACCAGGATGTCTCGCTTGCTCTTCATGGTGCGGCGATGGCTCGGCAATTGAATCCGGCTCGAGGGCTCGGGTCGCAAAAGTATCTCATGAAGGCCCTCGTTCCGCCCACGAGCAGCAGGCGCTCCGAAACCGCGACCCGGACTGCGGGTCTTGAATTCCCGGCACGAAGACCAACTCTCGCGGGGTGATCGGCGGCTATTCGGATTGAGCGCGCGACCAGTTTTCCCAAAGTCTTTACTGAGCCTCGGGGCGGGCCGACGCATTCGGCGCCTCGGCAGACGGAGCAAACCATGTCAGAAGTTACGAAAGAGCGAGTCGAATCGGCAATCCAGGGCTACCTGGAGCCCAATCTGGGGAAGGACTTGGTCAGCGCGGGTTGCGTCAAGAGCATCGACATCGAAGGGGGCCGAGTCGAGGTCAAGGTGGCCCTGGGCTTCCCTGCCAAGACGGTAGCTGAGCAGATCGCCGCCGAGGTCAAGGCAGCAGTCGAAGGGCTGGAGAGCGTCGTTGAGGCACAGGTCGAGGTGACCTGGTCCGTGGCGGCGCACTCGGTCCAGAAATCCTTAAAGCCCATCGACAACGTCAAGAACATCATCGCCGTCGCCTCCGGCAAGGGCGGCGTCGGCAAGTCGACCACCGCCGTGAACCTCGCCTTGGCCCTGTCCGCCGAAGGCGCCAAGGTCGGAGTCCTGGACGCGGACATCTACGGACCCTCCCAGCCGCGCATGCTGGGCATCACCGGCAAACCGGAATCCAAGGACGGCAGCACCCTGGAGCCGATGAACAGCTACCACCTGCAGGCCATGTCCATCGGCTTCCTCATCGACGAGGAAACGCCCATGATCTGGCGCGGTCCCATGGTGACCCAGGCCCTGGAGCAACTGCTCAACGACACCAACTGGAGCGAGCTGGACTACCTGGTCATCGACCTGCCGCCGGGTACCGGCGACACCCAGCTCACCCTGGCGCAGAAGGTGCCCGTCTCGGGTGCCATCATCGTCACCACGCCCCAGGACATCGCCCTCCTCGACGCCCGTAAGGGACTCAAGATGTTCCAGAAGGTCGAGGTGCCCGTACTCGGCATCGTCGAGAACATGAGCATCCACATCTGCTCCAAGTGCGGGCATGAGGAGCACATTTTCGGCGCGGGCGGCGGCAAGTCCCTGGCCGAGCAGTACGGGGTACAGCTGCTGGGAGCGCTCCCCCTGGACATCCGCATCCGGGAAGAGACCGACAGCGGCAAGCCGACCGTCGTCGCCGAGCCCGACTCACGCGTCAGCGAGATCTATCGGGAGATCGCCCGCAGGACCGCTGCCAAGCTGTCCCTCCAGGCGAAGGACTACGCGGCCAAGTTCCCGCGGATCGTGATCCAGAACAACTAAGGAGACGCTGATTTATTCGGTGTCTACCGCGGGGCAGGGCGAGCGGCGAGTGCGCGCAGCAGTTCATGGACAGGTCAGGATGGCCTGCCCCAGACCGTCAATCGCAGCACATCGATCTCCCGGTCGCTCACTGGTTCCCGGTACCGAGTTTCACGCCACCGGAGATATCCCCTGCGCCCGCTACGAGGGGCAACCGATGGGCTCGTGCCGCTTCGGTGTCATCCGCCGCGGCGGCGGCTCCGCGACGGTGCGGGTATTCTGGGCGGACGGCGGCGAGCGCAACCTCTATTTCGAGGGTGGCAAGCTCACGTCGTCCGATTCCGAGGCAGGCGTGCACGTAGAGCGGGTCGGGGACCTGAACAAGGTCTTCGTCGGTACCGAAGAGCGCTTCGAGATTCCCGACGCGGTGATCTATGGCGGCTGACGGGCTTCGTGAATTTCATTGCAAGGCCCCATCCGCAAATAAGCTATGCATCTTGCTCGTCCTTTCACCCGATTTGAACGAATCAGCTTTTCCATAGGCTCCAACCTCTATTTACAGGAGAGACACATCATGAAAAAAACCCTTGCCTTGCAGCCTGCTGGCCGTCACTCTTTCCCTCGGCGCCTGCGTGGACACGAGCACCACGCGCGAACCCACGGGCTCCACCCAACAGATGGACCCCAATACGCTCGTCGGTATGCGGGGCCGTAATCTGGATTCCGAGATGGCGAGCAGTGGCTTCAAAAACGTGGGGGGCTACAAGACCGACGCGGCCTCGATGACGACCTGGTGGAATACCGCCTCGCACCAGTGCATCTCGGTGGAGACCCGGGAGGGCCGCATCGCCAAGGCCGAGAACATCGTCGAAGGAAACTGCCAGATGGAGCCGACCGCAGACGCTTCCTCTGCGTCACAGAGCGGATCGGGCACATCCACCGAATCGTCCTGCCAGACTGCCGTTGCAAAAGAGCTCGGGATCAGCAACCCGGATTCGATCCGCGTGCTAGGCTCGGAGTCTTCGCAGGCGGGAACCTCCGTGCGCGTATCCGCCCCCGGTGCCCAGGCGCCCTGGGCCTGCGTGATCGATACCGACGGCAGCGTCTCGCGCGTGAACTACACGGCGGAAGGCTGATCGGATCGCAGGGCGCCGCCCCTTGGACTTCCGGGGCTTCGGCGCCTGCTCCTTGGCCGCTTTTTGCTCGTCGAACTTTTTTCCTTATCAATCAGAATAGATAACAATGGATAGCTCCACACTCGTCGGCGGCGCGATCGGGATTCTGATTGCGCTCACTCATCGCCATTCTCGTCCTGATCTTCCGCTGGCTATGGAACAGCACCATGCCGGAGGTCTTCGGCATCAAGCAGCTGACCTTCTGGCAGGCCCTCAAGATCCTCATCCTGGCCGCCATCCTGTTCGGCGACTACCGGATCGTGGAGGTGCCCCAGCAGGTCTCCGGCGAAGCGGTACCTACCGCCGCGATCACCGATTAGGGGCCATCGCAGGGCTCCTGATCCGCGGCGCGATGCGACGAGATCGAGCCCCGTCCAGGGCTCGTCCCGCGCCCGGACAAGGGCCACCGCGAGAATCACCATCTAAATGATCGACACAGAGAGGACCCTATCGTGGAGCCAACAAACCTCATCGTCTCTCTGATCATCGGCGCCGTCGCCGGCTGGCTTGCCGGCGTGCTGATGCGCGGTGGCGGCTTCGGACTGCTCGGCAACATGGTGGTCGGGATCATCGGCGCAGTCATCGGCGGCTTCTTGTTCGGCCTGGTCGGTGTCTCTGCAGGCGGACTGATCGGCTCCCTGATCACGGCCGTGGTCGGCGCGGCCGTGCTCTTGTTCATCGTCGGCCTGATCATGAAGGCCTGATTCGGCGCAACCAAGGAGACGCCCGCGTCCCGCCATGTATGGCGCGCGGGGTCTGAAGAAGGCAGACGCGGGATGAATCGGAGCCTCGGCCTCGCCCTTTTTGGCATCACGACATCGGTCACCGGGTGCGACGACCGGATCGACGGTTACATCGCGGCATTGTCGATCAGCGAAAACGGCTTTGCCCGAGACGCGAAGGAGATTCGCAAGGCGCAGGGCCAAGAGATCGAGCTATGGGGGTTCGTCGACCATAGAAATCTCTATGGAAACGCTGGCGCGAAGAGGATTCTCGGGGATTGTTGGAGCGGAGATGGTCCGGATGCTGCGACTTGGCGCTTCGATCTGAAGGCAAGGGAGAATGACGAAGCGGGGCATTCCTTTTCGGTATACGTCCCCAATGACGCGGGGCGGGTTAGCCTCCTGAAGGTCTTTCTCGCTGACGCAAAGGCTGGGAGGCCGACAAGGGTCTTCGTGAAGGGAAAGCTATTCAGATTCGATGCACCGACGAATATCGCCACCCACTCCGGCCTCTAAATGCAACTGCAGTCCTCGCAGGACATTCTTCCAAGGCCCCCGAAAGCGAGGTAGGGTGGGCATCGCCCACCATCGAATGAAAAGCGATTGCATTTTGGTGGGCTGTGCCCACCCCGCTACCTGCTGATCAGTGCAGTTGCACCTCGAATGTCAGGCGCTCGTCCTTCCTCAACAGGTGCTTTCGTAAAACCTCGATGGACAACTTTTCGCCCGGGCGCCTGCCTAGTAGGGCGATGCGGATATCGCTGTAGAAGGCGACCGGATCCCCGCCCACCGCGAGGATGCGGTCACCCTCCTTCATACCCGTATCCTCGGCACCGCTGGACTCGGCGAAGCCCTTTATGGCGACGCCTTCTCCTTTGCAATCCGCATCCAAGAGCACACCGAGCTGCCCGGAGGCGGGGAGCGGCACTGGTTGCGAGTAGAGCATGAAATCGGCGATCTCTGGGTCCGGGCCACGCTGCTTGCCGTCGAGCAGGATGGCCGACTCCGCCGGCACACGGCGCAGCAAACGCCTGGGTATGCCTTGCCCGTACTCCAGGTGTCCGGTCCCGGCCAGGACGATGAGCGTCTTCTCGGGATGCTCGCGAAGGTAGGCGGCGGCCCGCTCTGCCATGCCCTCGTCCCATAGGAGCTGAACCTCCAGGAATCTCTCGAAGTCCTTTTTATCGGCCCCCGGGTGCTGTTCGAACACGGTTTTTATCCGCTCGCGGTAGTCCTGGTCGTCCCGATCGATGTCGGAAGGTATCCGTGCCCGCTCCTGCGGAGAGAGGGAGCCCAGGCCGCCCTTCCCGACCTTCCCCGTGATCTCCCGCTCCAGGTTCAGGGCGACCAGGGGGATGCGGTGCCCGCGGGCAAAGCGCAGGATGGGGCGATAAAGCCGGTAGTCGAAACGCCAGCGATCGAACCATTCGGTCTTGCGCAGCAGCTCCTTCTCCGAGATCTCGCCCTTTACGTAGGCATCCAGGTAGGACTGGAAGGGCTGCTGGAACATCTCCATGCCGATCGCGAGGTCCCTCCCCTTCTTGTGCAGACCCTCGATCACGGCGAGCTGATCGAGGTGGTCTTCGTAGCGGTCGTGGCTCTCACCGATGAAGATCACCTGCTTCGAGGCCAGCTTTTCGATCAGTTGGTCCATGGTGGATAAGGCCTTCAGGTCGACAACCGCGGTAAAGGTATCCGATGCCTCGGGCTCACCCCCACTTTGTTCCTTCGGGCGGACGGCCTCGGCCAGAATCGGAAGACTCAGCAACAGTGCAGCGATGAAAAAGACTCGGCGCAGGGAATGGGACATGGGATAAGGCAAGGGCCTGCTGGAAAAGGGTGGGGTTGCGCCGCATTATGAAGCGAGCGGCCCAAGTGCAGCCAGCAGCCGTTCCGATTCCGAGATACGACCATGCCCAAATTGCTCAGGCTCTTCAGCCTCGCACCTCTGCTGCTTGCCCTGGTCGCCGCTGCCACCGAGCGTCCGGACCTGGTCGGACACCAGCTGGATGTCCGCATCGATCCCGAGCAGGGGACCATCGCCGCCCGTGACCGGCTGGATCTCCCCGCGGAATCCGTCTCCTGGGACTTCTTTCTGCACCGCGGCCTGGACCCACGGGTCGTTACCGGTCGCGCAAAGCTGGTACGACTCGGGACCCAAGGCCACCTGGAGCACTTTCGGCTCGTACCGGAGGGAGCTGCACCGGTTACTCTCGGCTACGGGGGCAGAATCCACCACCCCCTCGAGGAGCTCCACGAGGGCATGGGGCGCGCGCGTCAGGGCTCGCCAGGGATCATCTCGGAAGACGGCGTGGTGCTCGATGGCTTCAGCGGCTGGTACCCCCAGAACCCGAATACACTGCAGCACTTCGATCTGCGCGTGCGCCTCCCGAAGGGATGGATGGCGGTCTCCCAGGGGGCCGGACCGGAGGTCTCGTCGCTCGACGAGGGTGTGTCAGTGCGCTGGCAGGAGGCCCAG
>Ga0315556_1000262_pt1 | contig 31345 bp, 25 predicted proteins | sample SalMarSW160310MG_FD_202112 | JGI IMG/M metagenome (GOLD analysis project Ga0315556, IMG submission 202112) | Salt marsh sediment microbial communities from the Plum Island Ecosystem LTER, Massachusetts, United States - Salt Marsh Sediment SW1603-10 ...
GGTTTATCCTTTAAATAATTCTAACCAACATCTTTTCTTTTTAAGGAATACGCGGTAAGCAGAAAATAAGCTGCCGAGTAAATCAATATAATAAAAATATCTAATGTCATATTATCGAGTGAAAACCCGAGACTAGTTACTCCCATATCGTATACACCTTTAAATTCAAGAATTGTCAGAGCTTCAAAAGACCAGCGGCTTGTCATAAAAGCAGCAAGAAATTTTTCGAATCCGCTCATTGTTATAAAAGTGCTTATTAATCCACCAAGAATTACTTGCGGAATAAGAACAAGCGGAATCAATCCCATTGCTGCTTCCGTGGTAGAAACTAAAGATGAAACTAACAAACCAAGCAGCAATGCCGGTAACGAAGTTAAAAGAAGAAGAATAAACAGACCCATAAAAGAAGCGTTCATATCAAGTGCAGGAGCAACTATACCTGCAAGTATTAAACACTGAATAACACATAAAACCAGCAACACACTTATTTTTGAAAACAAGTAAGATGGTATTTTAAGATTTACCATTCTTTCCCGCTTAAAGATTGCTTGCTCACTTACAATTTCCCGCGCGGCATTCGAACAGCCGAGCCAGATTGCAGCAACAACAAGTATAAACAATGCTGCAGTCCTTTCTGCAAACTGATCGAAAACAAGTGCAATTAAAGCAGCAATTATCGGGGCTTGCAAAAGAAGAATAGCGGTACTTACACGATCGCGTAATTTTACTCTGAAATAGCGGCTGGTTAAAGTAAAATATTGCTTCAGATCTGTGCTTCTTTTTTTCGTAGTAACCTCGATGGGTTTATTTTCTATTTTTGAATCCCGTCTCGAAGCTATAAACTGGTTATATTCTGAAGATTTTTTGAATTTTTCTTTCCAGTAATCTGGCTCTTTAGTTTCGAGCTTTTCAAAAATTTCATACGGTTTTTCAACTTCAAAATAATCGACAGCCTGGTTTGCTTTTCCGAAATAAGCAAGCTTTCCGCCTTTCGTAAGAACAATCAGGTGAGAAAGAATATCGAAATTGTCTTTTGTAATGTTGTGAGTCGTTAGAATAACTATTTTACCTTTTGAAGCTATGCCTTTTAACAAATACATTACATCTAGATCGGTTTTAGGGTCAAGTCCGCTTGTTGGTTCATCAAGGAATAAAACCGAGGGTTCAGTAAGTAATTCCTGCCCAAGATTAACACGCTTTCTTTGTCCGCCGCTTATACCTTTTTTCTCAGCCGATCCAATTAAAGTATCTTTTGTTTCGTCCAGTCCTAATGTATTCAATACACTATCAACCTGTGTAGTAATTTCTTCTTCGGTGTTGTTTTCTAATCTTAACATACCTGTATACTTGAAAGATTCCTGAACTTTAAGTTCGCGGTGAATAATATCATCCTGGGGCACGTAACCGATTTGTCCCTTAAACGAATCAAAGTTTGAATAGAGTGATTGCGAATTAATGAAAACATCGCCGCCGCTTGGTCTTACTACCCCATTCATCATCATCATCAAAGAAGTTTTACCGGCACCGCTTGGTCCGATCAAACCAACAAATTCTCCGGGCAGAATCGTTAATCCTACGGAATCCACAATTACTTTATCTTTAACCCGGAAGGTGAGATCATTCGTTGATATCTGAATATCGCCGGCGATTACCCTCTCCTCGGTAAACAAACGCTCCAGATTTAACGGGACACCTCCAATTGTAATTACATCTTTTTGTGTTACACGTTCTTTCTTTATCTTCTTCCCATTTATAAAAGTGCCGTTCGAACTGCCGAGATCTTCTAAGAACCAGTCGTTTCCCTTCTTTTCTAATTTTGCATGTTTCCTTGATACCTTGATATTATTAATCACCAGATCGTTATCACTTGTTCTCCCAATATTAATTGCCTGTTTTTCGCGCGCAATTTGTGTTTTCAATCTTTCACCTGGTACTTCGGGTAATTCGCCTTTAGACAGTTTTATATACGGTTCGAGCTTGCTCCAATCGAAGTTGTAATTCCTGCTAAAAGCTATCTGATCGTCTTTGGTAACTAATCTTGAGGTTATTTTTTCTCCGTTAACAAATGTTCCGTTTGTTGAACCTGAGTCCTCTAAAGTTACCATATCATCATTGATAATAAATTTTGCATGGTTGGAAGAAACGTTAGGATTATCCAGAACAATATGACAGGAAGATGATCTGCCTACCGTGATAACCTTTTGGTTTGAGGAATCACTCATAATTTGGCTAACACTCCTTTCTTTGTGTATGGAATTTTAATATCATATCCAAGGATTTTAAGTATTAGATTCCCCTTTGTTTCATATTCCAGCTTTCCGGAAATGAATGATCCGAATAAAGATCTTAAAGTTTTTGTATTACTGAGTTTGTAAGTGATTTTGCCTTCACTTACTTCACCTTTTTTCTTAACCGTTATCCTGTCGCTAACATTCCCCTCTCCTAACTTTTTACCATCTATAAAAAGTGTTGAGGGATAGCTTTCAACAGAGAATTCTATCCCGTAAGGATTTTGAATCTCAAACCCGATTTCAACAACTGAACCACCTAAATTTAAATTCTTTAATCCCGCAGATTTTATTTTAATTATTTTATCATTTTCGGTGTCTTCCTGAACCGTTCTTGATAATTGTTGTTTTACGGGAACACTGAAATTAATCTCTATATCAACCGGCAAAGTTATTAAACCAAGATCAGCATCTGCGCCACCTACAAGTTTTAAATGCAAACTGTCTGGTTCATTGCTTATTATCTTTAGTATCTTTTTTGTATCAAGCACAGTATGGATTTGTATTTCGCCTTTATCACTAGCTTCTATCTCCCACTTTTCATTCCTGTCAGCTTTGCCGAGAGAATTTTCATTCTGTAAAACGTATGCGTGCATATTTGCAATTTCAATTTTAAAATTGTTTTTGTTTTCGGCTATTGCTGTAATATTAATCCAAAGTGAATCAGAATTAAAATCTACAATCTTACTTTTTGTAATTTCTTTAAATTCGGGTGCAAGACCGGAAGCGGAACAGATAAATCTATTAGTTGCTATAAAAATTACAGCTACTAATAAAACTGCCGGTAGAATAATTTTAATCATGCTGCCCTTTATCAAAGTTCAATCTCAATTCAATAAGAAGATTTAATAATTATTATATCTTCCCGATGCCGCTATTGCTACTATTACAATAAGAATCGAGAAGATGATTCCTAATGCAAATAAAATGAATCCCCATATTGCCCAGAGCCGCTGGACTTTTTTAAAATGTTCGATATTATGCCATCGTTTATTTTGCCAAGCCCATTCATTCCCTTTTGATCCAAGTACGAAGATCATTACAATATTAATCAAGGGCAGAAGACATAGTAGAGCAATAAAAGTATTGTTACCGATTCCCCAGATCCAGTTTAAGAAGAAGGCCCCCCAGTTCCATCCATAAAGTTGCGGCGGTAAAGCCGCTATTTTTCCCTGTCCCGAATTATTTTCAACATTTAAATAAGGATTGAAATTTTGTTGCGCACTATTTTGCGAAGTCTGCTGATCCTGGTTTAGCGGCTTACCACAGCCATTACAAAATTTTGCGTCATCTTCATTTTTATATCCGCAGTTCGGGCAAAACATTATTTAATCCTCTTTAGAAGATTCATAGAGTTTTAATTCGTATTACTTTTTATTATCAGTCTATCTTAAGAATTCTTTCTCGTCTTTCTTTTGCAGTTGGATGTGAAGAGATAAAATCATTTACAGCATCCCTCTGATCAATTCCATATTCTTTTTCCAATTCCTCTAATTTATCAAAGAAAGATACCGCACCGGATTTATCATATCCTGCTTTTTGCATAAGTATTACACCGTTATCATCCGCTTCAAATTCATCGTATTTGCTGAATGGTAAAGAATACATGTTATAAGCCATCTGAACTATTTCACCAAAGCTCGGATCTACTGAAGACGCAAGCGCTGCATACTGAACTCTTTTTATACAATGTTTTTTTTCATTATGGGAAATCTCATGCGCAAGAACAAAAGCAATTTCATTTTCATCGTCCAAGAAATCCAGGATTCCAGTATTTACATACATATATCCACCGGCTATTGCATACGCATTTACCTCATCAGTCTGCACAATCTTATAATTATAATTGATGTTTTTTCTTCCTGTGTATTTCATTAGGTTTTTGAATATACTTTTAAGATCGAACTTCCTTTCCTTTGTAAAACGAAGATCCTGAGAAATTTGCTTATCCATTTCCTCACCAATAGCATTTTCCTGATCGTCCGTAAGAGCAGTCATATCAAGAAGCGTTTCATTCAGTATATCGGCGGTTTTCAATAAATCCTTTACGAGGTCATCATCCTGGGCCTTAATATCGGGACCTACTGTAAAAAAGAGAAGAATGAATATCCCGGTGACGAAAAATGAAAATAATCCTGATATTTTATCTTTCATTTGGTTGTTCATCAATTGCCTCCTCTTCGTTATTTTGGTTTAATGAATCGGGTTTTACCGATTCGCGAACAATAGAATCTTTTTTGGTTTTATGAATTGCCGGACCAGAAACGATTTTATTTTCAATCTTCTTTGGTGTTGTGCCAATATTATTTTTAAAAGTTTTCTGTGGTTCTTTATCGAAACCGATAATTTCAAATTTTATAAGAACAAGTACTAAGGCTAACAGAGCAATCACAAGAATACTATACATTAATAAATTATTGCCGGATATAGCCTTTACTTTTTCTGCCGGCTTTTTTGAAGAAAAAGAAACAACCTGCACAGTTATATTATCTGCGCCTCCTCTTTCGTTTGCGAGATCGACTAATTTTTGCGAAGCCTGCTGTGGTGAATTGTTTTCAACCTCTTCAAGTATTTCTTCTTCGTTCACCGTTGATGTCAAACCGTCCGTACACAAAACAAATTTGTGATTTTCTTTAAGTCCCAGCGGTTCGTGAATATCAGGTTCTAAGGCTTCATCTATTCCTAAGGCTTTTGTGATTACATTTTTCTTCGGATGATCTTTCGCCTCCTCTTCCGTAATCATATTGGAATCTATCATTTGCTGAACAAGCGAGTGATCTTTTGTAAAACGGCGAATCCCATCTTCAGTTATCAGGTAGATCCGGCTATCACCAAGACTCGCACAGTAAGCAAGATTTTCCTTGATTAAAACCAGCACAACAGTTGAACCCATGTCTGAGAGTGAGGAATCGCGTTCAGCGGTTTCTATTATTGAATCATTCGCTTCCTGTAGTGCTTTCCTTATTTCTTCTGCAGGATTAAAGTCTTCAGATAATTTTTCAAAATGATTTTTTAATGTCTCTACCGCAAGTCTGGAGGCTATCTCACCGCCTTTATGTCCTCCCATTCCGTCACATACTACAAGAAGGTTTCCAAAACTCCCGCTGAACGAACCGAAATAATCCTCATTCCTTTCACGTGCTTTACCAACATCGGAATGATTGCCAATATCGAGATGTAGTTTCAAATCATCACTTAATACTTGTTAATGTGAAAAAGTTATAAACGAAATAAATCGGTAAAATTCATCAGATGATCTTAACAGTAAATGAAATATTGCCGAATTTAATTTTATCTCCGTCTTTTAACTGAACTCTTTCATTGATTCGACTATCATTTACGAACGTACCGTTTGTTGAAAGCTCATCCTGTAAAATGATTTTATTATCTCCGTAAAACAGAAGCGCGTGTTCATCGGAAATGCTTGCATTGTTTACAACGATATTACAGGAATTGCTTTTCCCAAGCTTGTTTCTTCCCTCAAAGATTTTGAAATCCGTACCGGAAGGATCGAGATCAAAGCTAACAATCCAGCCAGCTAATTTTTTACGTGAAGATGTTTTTTGTACGGTTTTATCTTTTGGGGCTTCTTCCTGTATAACTGTCTTCTGTTCAGGTGTTGAAGCCACAACAGTTTTTGCATCTCCGGCTTTCGTTTTCGGAATATCCGGGGAAGTTTTAATGTTTGCCTGCTTATCTATGACGGTTTTCTGGCTTTGGGTTGCGGTTTTTATTACAGTTGCAACTTCGGATTTCGGACAGTATGGACATTCGCTTAAAGATGAATCGTAGTTATGTCCGTTTTTGCAGGTTTTGAATTTCTGATCAAGGCTGGTGCCACAATGTTTGCAAAATTTTGAACCTGTGCTGTTCTCTTTCCCGCATGAAGGACACTTCATTTTCTCCTCACTTACGAAATCTTAGGAATTACATTATTGTAGCAAGTTAGTAATAAAGTTGGATTTTGAAAAGAGGTTTTAAAAGTTAGTTCAAGCTTACTTTTAAAAATAATAATTATGGTTTGTTCTAAACAATTCTTAGTATTATTTAGAATCAATAGTTGAGATTTTCTAAGATATCAAGATTGTCCATATAGTATTTTGAGAAACACATTATATTATAATAAGTTAGAAAACATACAGGATTCTATTTTTAAATGCGGTCGGATGTTACCTGCAACCCCCCTCTGATTATTCGTTGAGAAAATCAGGGGAGGCAACAGGATTTCGAAAAGTATCCTGAATTTTAGTTGTTGGTTTGCTTGGGAGGATTGTGCACTATTTTTCTAATCGTATCGAATTGAAGGTAAGGATACTCTTCTCTTAAAGTATCAATCGCATCCCCGGTTCTTACTTTTTGAGCACGGAGCGCTTTAAATTTCATACGGATCTTGTAGTCTCTTACGGCTCTTTCATGAATCAATCCCCTGCTAAACAGCAGCTCAAAAACATCATCACTGATTAGATCAGACAGAGGATTATTCAATGTTTTTGCAACATTTACGTCATCCATTTTTTTATCCTTCCTGATTTTTATGAAGATTTTTTACTTCATTATTAATTAAAAGAAACCTGTAAGAGCCTGTTTTTCTTTTTTCTGTGTTCAAACTAATAAAATAAGAGGGTCAAGCAACCGCACGTTTATGCGGTTTTATTTATGATATGCTCAAAAATGCGCTGTAATCGCAACTTCAATGCGGTTTGTATGCAGGTTAAACAATTCAGATGAGTTTTTTACGAATTGCTTTTGCCACAGCCTCAGAGCCGGAATGAACGTGAAGTTTTTTATAAATATTTCTTATATGATGGCGAACCGTATCCACACTTATGAATAGATCGTTTGCTATCTCCTGGTAGTTGCTTCCTACAGCAAGCAGGTTGAGTACCTCTTTTTCCCTCGAGCTTAAATTGTATTCTTCTTCTTCCGCTGTAGCTTTAACATCTTTAAATGCATTTATTACCTGGCGTGCAATCCTTGAACTCATAGGCGAGCCACCTTCACTTACTTCTTTAATTGCTTCTAGAAGTCTGAAGGGTGGAGTTTTCTTAACAAGATAGCCGCAGGCGCCGGCACATAATGCATCGAAAACTTTATCACTTTCTTCATGTACAGTCAGCATCAATACATTAAGCTCAGGTTTTTTTTCAACAGCCATTTTTATTCCCTCTATACCGTTCATTCCGGGTAGAGCTATGTCCATCAAAACTACATCAGGATTCATCTTATCAAGATTTTTAAGAAACGATTCACAGTCATAGAATGTACCAATGCATTTATAATCATTGGTACCGTTTATCAATGCGGCTAATCCTTCTCTTATCGTATGGTTATCCTCAACAATAGCTACGTTTATCATTTAGCATTTGATTAATTATTTAAGAATGATTTTATTTTGTTAAACCTGCTTATCTTGCCGATGAATTTCAAAGTTGTTCCATTTTCTGATCCGGAAATCCATTCCACTTTTCCGTTAATTTTACCCGCTCTCGATTCAATATTCCTTATCCCGTTTCCGAAATTGATATTCTCTTGATCATATCCACAACCATCATCTCTCAGATTCATTTCGACCAAATCGCCTTTAACATTAGCCTCAAGAAGGATCAATTTACATTTGCTATGTTTTATTGCGTTATTGATACCTTCTTTAAAAATGAGAAGAAGATTTTGCTTATAATCCATCGGAAGTTTAATATCGTCCGCTTTATCAATATTCCTTACACGGAAAGAGATACCTGCAGAAGCAAGAAAATCATAATAGGAATCTTTTATCTTAATGATTAAATCATGCAATGAATCACGTTCAGGGTTTACAACAAATACGATATCACTCATAGTATCTACAAGTTGTCTTGCTGTTTCGCTTATACTTTTCAGAACTTTTGAATCACCAAGACCATTATTTGTTTGTGCAGCTACTTCACTTAAAATCGATATTTCGGTTAAGCTCGAACCAACGTTGTCATGCAAATCTGCAGCAAGCTTTGTTTTAAGTTTTTCAATTGCAAGCTGCTGTTTAATTTTCAGAGTGCTTAAGTAATAAACGGTTGTACCAGCAATAAGGATTACTAAAGTGATAAACCACCAGGTTAACCAGAAGGGAGGATTAATTGTCAGCTTAACTGTAGTTCCACTCCTGTTCCATAGTCCATCCGAATTTGAACCGATAACGTGAAAATAGTATTCACCGGGTGGCAGATTAATGTAGTTTGCAATACGTCTTTCGGAATCTACACTTTTCCATTCGTTGTCTAATCCTTCAAGCATAAATGCATACTGGTTTTCATCCGGATTTGAATAATCCAAAGCAGAAAATTCAAATGATATAAAATTTTGATTATGGGAAAGAATTATTTCGTTAAAATCGCCCTTTATTTTAGTAGTAAGAATGTTAATTGAAGTTATAACAACCGGTGGTACAAAAAAGTTTGTGCGAATACTATCAGGGTAAAAATAGTTTATCCCGTTTATACCGCCGAAATACATCGTACCGTCTGAGGATTTAAAATAAGAACCACCATTAAATTCCTGGCTTTGCAAGCCGTCTTCTATAGTGAAATGGGCAAAACTTTCGTTATCAATGTTAAATTTGAAAATTCCATTATCTGTACTCAACCACAAATTATTTGAATTGTCCTCCAGAATTCCATAAACCACAGCACTCGATAATCCGTTTTTTTGTGTGTAACTTTCAAAACTATTTTTTACTCTATCAAATTTACTCAACCCGCCACCGGAAGTTCCGATCCACAATCTGCCTTTTGAATCTTCCAGGATAGACATTACCCTGTTGTTGTTTAAAGAATTTGGGTCGTTCGGATCTTTCATATAGGAAGTGAATTTACCTGTAGTCTCATCAAATTTACAAAGTCCTCCACCTGAAGTTCCAATCCACAAAATGTTTTCCATATCTTTATAAATTACATAAACACGATCATCAGACAATGAAAAAGGATTAGAAGGATCATTTCTGTAAAAAGTTACATGTGGAGAACTAACAGATGAATTTTCCTTGAAAGAAAGTTTATTTAACCCGGCACCAAACGTTCCTACCCAGATAACTGTATCCGATTCAATAAAAATATCCTGTATCTGATTACCGGAAATTGAGTTTGAATCGTGATCATTATGAACATAGTGTGTAAATATCCCGGTCTCTGGATTATATTTATTAATACCACCGCTGTATGTGCCAATCCAAAAATTGCCGAAACGATCCTCTTCTATTGCTCGTATATGATCGCTACTGAGACTATTTGTATCCAGCGGATCATATTTAAATGTTTTAAATTTCCCGAATTTTTCATCAAACAGGTTTACGCCGCCACGATATGTTCCGATCCATAAAACATTATTTTTATCTTTATAAATACTCCAGACAATACCATCATTCAAACTATTAGGATTGCCCGGTATTTTTTTAAAAATATTGAATTTCGTTCTGTTCTCTCTAACCAATGTAACACCTCCACCAACGTGTGAACCAACCCAAACAATCCCCGAACGGTCAAGAGAAAGTGATAATATATCATTCTCAGGAAAAGAAGTTGGGTCGGATGGATCGTTAATAAAATGCAAAAAGTTTCCGGTTGTTTTATTGAATCTATCCAATCCACCACCAAAAGTTCCAACCCATAGATAACCCGAGTTATCCTGAACAATATCCATAACTGCATTATTGCTTAAACTGTTCTTATTACTTCCCTGCTTGGTATACTTAACAATCTTAACAAAACCGGGGAGTAATGATTTTTGATCTTTTTTAATTCGGCACAATCCCCCACTATATGTTCCTACCCAAATATCTTTGTCATTATCTTCCAATAATGTGATGACTCTGTCATCACCAAGATAATCTGATCTACCCGGAACATTTCCATAACTGGTAAAAGTGAATTTTTCCGTCCCTGAACTTTTATCCACAATCAGTTTATTCAATCCGCCGCCAAAAGTTCCAATCCATATTGTGCCATCACTATCAATAAGAATTTTTGTTACCCTGTTGCTGCTTAAACTGTTTTTATCTTTTGTTGAATGATATAAATGTTTTGCGGTTTCATTTTTCGGATTAAACCTGATTATCCCGTTACCCCAGGTACTTAACCATAAATTGCCATTGTTATCCTCAGCAATAGAAGTAACCGAAACATTGTTGTTCCTCGAAAAGACCAAAGGGTAATCAAAATAACTGCCTGGCAGATCTATTTCGGTTTCTAAAAAGTTTTTAACATTATATCGTTTAAATGATTCTGAATTAATATCGAATTTATTTAAAAATCCATTTCCAGTACCGATCCATAATTGTTTTTTACTGTCTTCAAATAAACACTTAATGAGATTATCGGATATTGTAGTTGAATCGCCCGGATCGTTAACATAAATAGTGAAATTATATCCGTCATAGCGATTTAAGCCATCAATCGTTCCAAACCACATAAACCCGCGGTTATCCTGCAAGGATGTAAGAACAGTGCTCTGAGAAAGACCATCTTCTACTTTTATCTGCCTGAAGGTATAATCCTGAACGCCGGAGAAAACCTTGCAAGTCAGGAAAAGAACCAAGATCAAAATTATTCTATTCATTAAAGAAATAAATTTTCAAATGATTTATTCAAATTTAAGATGAATCGGTTTAGTTTGTATTAAATATTATACAACAAAATAAAATATATTTCCACATACAAGGCTATCGTGTTTTTTGCAGTTTTACACTGTGACTGCTAACACAGAGTTAATGGCATGGATTGAAAATATATGTGTTATAACATACTATTGTACAACGGATGCATTTGATAAGAAATTAGAATAAAAATGATAAACGAGATAATTAAAAAAAGATTCAGCACGAGAGCATACTCTGATAAACCTGTTGAAATTGAGAAGTTGATAGAACTTTTTAAAGCCGCTCAATGGGCAACTTCATCTATGAACGAGCAGCCATGGCAGTTCATTGTTACAACCAAATCAGATGGAGCAAACTACAATAAACTTTTTAATACTTTATCGGAAGGTAACAAAATCTGGGCAGGTAAAGCACATGTTCTGATTTTAGTAGCTGCAAAAAAAACTGTTGATAAAACCGGGAAACCAAATCGTTACGGCTTTTACGATACAGGATCCTCTGTAGCTCTGCTTGCACTTCAGGCTCAGGAACTTGGACTATTTGTACATGAGCTTGGCGGTTTTAATTTTAATAAGGCAGCAAACGCACTTAAGGTACCTGAAGATTATGTGCCAGTTGTTGTTCTCGTAATTGGTTATAAGGGTAATGCAAATGAACTTCCCGAATACCTTCGGGTTAGAGAAAATGCGGTAAGAACAAGAAAGCCATTAGATAAATTTGTCTTTTCCGGTGAGTTTGGCCGGGCTTTTATTAATAATGAAAAGACCCTAATAAATCAGAGTGAATGATGGAAAAGTTACTATATAAAGCAGATGAACGGGGAGTTGCAGAACACGGTTGGCTGCATAGCAGACACAGTTTTAGCTTTGCACATTATTACAATCCGGATAAAATGGGTTTTGGTTTACTTCGTGTTTTAAACGACGATATAGTTGAACCGGGAAGTGGGTTCGGAACTCACGCCCATGAAAACATGGAAATCATTTCAATTGTTCTGGAAGGAGCACTTGAACATCAAGACAGTATGGGCAGTACATCTGTAATTAATAAAAACGATGTTCAGGTAATGTCAGCCGGTACGGGAATTACACATTCGGAATACAATTATTCCAAGTCGGATAAAGTTAATTTTTTACAGTTGTGGATAATTCCTAAAGAACAAAATATTAAACCAAGGTATGATCAACGATCATTTCCTGAAAATGAAAGAACAAATCAAGTTGTACGTGTAGCTTCTGGTGATAAAAATAAAGGGGTCTTATACATTCATCAGAATGCAGAAATTAGTCTGGGTGTACTTGAAGAAGGTAAGACTATTAATCGGAAACCATCCTTCCCGGGAAACGGAATTTACCTGTTTGTAATTGAAGGCGATTTACTGGTTGTTGATGAAAAATTAAAACGTCGCGATTCTATCGGAATCTGGGATGCAGATGAAGTTATGCTTAAAGCAGAAACCAATGCTAAATTTGTAGTAGTAGAAGTACCAATGAACTAAATATTAAATCTCGTCACGCGATCTGTTTTTCTTCAAATAATGCTATTAGGAATCTAAAGCAAAAATTCACAATATATAAGCATTATAAATTAGTAAATATTCTCTGATTTTATAATATCGCTTATTGCTCACTTGTTGAATAAATAAATTTTGGGCACATCTTATTCTGTACATTTTTTCTCCTGATTTGGTTATTTTTTGATCAGTTAAATACAAAATTGAATAAATTTTTAAAAATTGGGAAAATTATGCAAAAGTTACTTTTATTAGGCGATGAAGCACTTGCCCAGGGTGCAATCGATGCCGGAATGTCGGGAATATACGCCTACCCAGGAACACCTTCAACGGAAATTATGGAATATGTGCAAAGATCTAAAATTGCTGCTGAGCGAAACATTCATCGTGAGTGGTCCGCAAATGAAAAGACGGCGACTGAAGCTGCTCTCGGAATGTCCTACGCTGGCAAACGTTCAATGGCTGCAATGAAGCATGTTGGTTTAAATGTTGCGGCAGATGTTTTTATGAACTCGGCTGTAACCGGTGTAAACGGCGGAATGATCGTAGCAGTAGCGGATGACCCATCTATGCATTCATCACAAAATGAACAGGACTCAAGATATTACGGAAGATTTGCAATGATTCCGATACTTGAACCATCGAACCAGCAGGAAGCTTACGATATGGCTTACGAAGGTTTCGAGCTTTCAGAAAAATATGGTTTGCCTGTTCTTATAAGAATAACAACCCGGTTATCTCACTCGCGTTCAGGTGTTACAACTTTACCATTAAAAGATCAAAATAAAATTTCTTATCCTGCTGATCCGATACAATTTGTACTTCTTCCCTCAAATGCTAAAAAAAGATATCAGACACTATTAGTTAAGCAAAAAGCAAATAGGGATGCTTCGGCAGAATCAAAATTTAATATTTATTACGACGGTGATGATAAATCTCTTGGAATTATTGTTTGTGGAATTGCCTACAATTATTTAATGGAAAATTTTCCGGGGGGTAAATGCCCTCATCCAATCCTGAAAATCGGGCATTACCCGATGCCGTTTGAAAAAGTAAAAAGATTTTATGAATCTTGTGAAAAAATTCTGGTTCTCGAGGAGGGCTACCCGATGGTTGAAGAGCTTCTGAGAGGCTATTTAAATAAAGAAAATAAAGTCTCCGGAAGATTAAATGGAGTAATTCCAAGATCGGGAGAATTAAATCCTAATATTGTTGCAGCGGGATTAGGAAAAGGAAAGGGTAAATCATTTCAAATTCCAAATATCGTAGCAAACCGTCCGCCACAGCTTTGTGCAGGTTGCAGTCACAAAGATATTTACGATGCACTAAATGAAACGATGAAAGAGTTCGGTGAAGACCAAAGAGTGTTTTCTGATATTGGCTGTTATACACTGGGGGCGCTGCCACCGTTCAACTCAATTCATACCTGCGTTGATATGGGAGCGTCTATCACAATGGCAAAGGGTGCGGCAGACGCAGGTGTTCGTCCTTCTGTTGCGGTTATTGGCGATTCAACTTTTACACACAGCGGAATGACAGCCTTGCTCGATTGCGTTTATGAAAATACACCTATTACAGTTATAATTTCCGATAACTCGACAACAGCTATGACCGGAGGACAAACCTCGGAAGCATCAGGAAAACTTGAAGAAATATGTACCGGTCTCGGTGTTAAACCCGAACACGTTCGGCTTCTAATCCCATTGCCAAAATATCATGATGAAATGGTAAAAGTATTAGCTGAAGAAATGAATTATGATGGGGTCTCTGTTGTTATACCTAGAAGAGAATGTATACAAACATTATCGAGAAGTAAGAAAAAACAAAAGATGAAGGAAGTTACCACATAAGAATTTTGAGATCAATATCAAGAATTAAGGGATTCAATTTATGAAATCAGATATTATTTTGGCAGGAGTTGGAGGACAGGGGATTCTTTCCATAGCTGCAACTATCGGGATGGCAGCACTTGAAAACAATTTAAATTTAAAACAGGCAGAAGTTCATGGTATGAGTCAACGTGGTGGCGCAGTACAATCTCATTTAAGAATTTCAGATAAAGAAATTGCTAGTGATCTTATTCCTTTCGGCAAGGCAGACCTGATAATTTCTGTAGAGCCGATGGAGTCGCTGAGGTATGTTTCTTATCTTTCAGAAGATGGATGGCTTGTTACAAATACTACTCCCTTTGTAAACATACTGGATTATCCCGAAACCCAAAAATTGATGAAAGAGATTGAAACTTTCCCTCATCATATCGCTGTAAATGCTGATGAAATTGCAAGAAGTGTAAAATCTCCACGTTCATCAAATATAGTAATGCTCGGTGCGGCTTCTCCCTTCCTAGATATTCCTTACGAAAGTCTTGAGAACGGAATAAAAAAAATCTTTGGAAGAAAAGGAGAAAAGATTGTTCAGCTAAACATTGAAGCTCTTAAAGCAGGAAGAGAATTTGCATTTGAACACAACCTAACCAACTCACTGCAAAAAACTCCGAGCTAATATTTTACTTTGAAGCGAGCGCCTCTACCTCATAAACCGTTTTGGGAATTGGTTTACTACCTAAAACCTTGTAACCATCTTCGGTGACTAAAATGTTATCTTCAATTCTTATTCCGCCAAAATCACGATATTGCTCAATTTTATCATAATCAATAAAATCAAAAAATTTGTTTTCAGCTTTCCACTGATCGATCAATGGAGGAATAAAATAAATGCCGGGCTCAATCGTAAATATGTATCCCGGCTTTAATGATTTTGCGAATCGAAGATAGTTCAAGCCGAATTGATCGCTCCTTGAATTGCTCTTATCGTATCCGACATAGTCTTCTCCCAGTCCTTCCATATCATGAACATCGAGTCCAAGCATATGTCCTAATCCATGAGGGAAAAATAGTGCATGAGCACCTTCCGCAACAGCCTCATCCGGATCACCATTCATTAATCCAATATTAGTTAATCCTTCAACTATAGTTTTTGCGGCAAGTAAATGAAGAGTTTTATTTGTAACCCCTGGTTTCACGGATTCAATACATTTCATTTGCGCATTTAGAATAATTTCATAAATCTCCTTCTGTTTATTTGTAAACTTGCCGCTTGCAGGGATTGTTCTTGTTATATCACTTGCATAATGTAATTCTGTTTCGGCACCGGAATCATTAACTAGTATACTATCAGGTAATATTTCATTATCGTAATGTGGGTTGTGAAGTGTTTGCCCATTAATAGAAACTATTGGTTGAAACGATATCCCTGCACCAAGGGAAATTGCTATTCCCTCAATCATACCAGCGATTTTTCTCTCGGTTAATCCCGGTTTTATCATTTTCATTGCCGCAGTATGCATCCTGTAGGCAATATCTACAGCTTTGTCAATTTCTTCAATTTCTTCTTCCGCTTTAATAGATCTCTGTTCAATAACAGCTTTTATGAAATCGATTGACACATAATCGTTCACTCTTTCCGGCTTTATACCAAGCAAATTACCAACAAGTAAAAAATGCTCTGATCTGTACTGCGGTAAAAAATGTATATTCCTCTTTCGCTTGATTGCCTCTGGAATAACATTGTAAAGGTTATCATAATTCTCGCTTCTATCAATTCCGCTTGCTTGTGCAAGTTCACTCACACTTGGTTGCGGACCCATCCACACTATGTCGTTTATTGTAAAATCATTTCCAAATAGGATTGTTGTGTCTGAATCTATATCTATAAGTACTGCTAATCCCGGGATATCAATTCCAAAGTAATAAAGGAAATTACTATCCTGTCTGAATTTATAAGTGTTTCCCACGTAATTAAGAGGGCTTTCATTATTGCCTGCAAAAAAGAGCATGCCTGTATTAAATTTATCTTTTAGTTTTCTTCTTCTTTCTATATAAATATGTGAATCGAACATTATAACTCCTGTTGTAATTTTTCCGTATCCATTTTTATAAAAGATAAATATGTGGAATGATAATTTCCAAATTATACAATAATGGGACGGAATTCCATTTTATTTATTTGATTTTTAGCTAAGTGCTTTATTTTCATTAAATTAGGAGCACTTATTAGTCAGAAACATTGTAAAATTCTTTATGAATTGCTAATATTTCAACTGAGAATAATTGGTGTTTCGTAAAATATTAAGTTATTAATTTCTGTTATTAGCATTATATGGTTATATGCTGAAAAAGTCAGTAATAATAAGTTTCCTTTTTTTATTTTCTTTCTTATCACATGCTCAGGATGAAAAGGGAAATACTCAGCATATTTATTTGGGCAGATGGTTAATAACTGTTGAGGGAGGATTAATCCTGGGTTTTACCGATTATGAGCAAATAAAACCTTCCGGAGCCTTACGTGGTGGATTCGAATATTACTTTACTTCAAAAAGCAGAAATATCTTTGGAATTAAACTTTACGGCGGTGGACGAAAAGTAACTGGTGAAGATAGTAGGACTCAATTAAACACCGATGACGGATTGCGGAATATTATTTCACCGTTTATTACTGATATGTACGTTTTAGGCTTTGCTGGATCATATTACTATTCAATTGCCGATAAAATTTTTCCATATGTTCAGATTGGTTTATCAAATATCTGGTTCAGCCCAAAAAACGAAAATGGAAGAATATTAGAAGGAAACTCCCAACACCTGTACAAAAAAACATCAATAGTTTATGATTTTGACTTTGGAACAAAAATTCAGCTAAATAACCTTCTCTCCTTAAACCTTTCTACCGGATTTCATATAACAAATACTGACTATCTAGATGATATTGCCAGCGGCGGAAAGAATGATAATTATTTTTCTTTTTTAATAGGAGTTTCGGTTTTTCCATTCCAACCGGGAGATCGGGATGGCGATGGTATTTTAGATGAGTTTGATCCTTGCCCTGATGATGCGGAAGATTTTGATGGAGTGGAAGATAGTGATGGATGCCCTGATTATGATAATGATCATGACGGGATACCGGATATAAATGATCTGTGTCCAAACCAGGCTGAAGATATTGATGGGTTCGCCGATACCGATGGATGCCCCGATCCCGATAATGATCTTGATGGGATCCCCGACCAAAATGATAAATGTCCAGATGAAGCGGAAGACTTTGATAATTTCTTAGACCAGGATGGATGCCCCGATTATGATAATGATAATGATGGAATTCCTGATAGCCTAGATCAATGCCCAAATAAACCAGAAACTAAAAACGGTTATGAAGACGAAGATGGATGTCCCGACCAGTTAAAAGTTGTAACTGTAGATGAGATGAGGTACTATGGCAATGAACTTTTCTACGAAAATTCTTCAACAATAAAACCTGAGGGGATCCCTTTACTTTTAGAAGCATTTGAAACTTTAAAATCAGAACCCGATTCAAAGTGGAGAATTGAAGGACATATGGATAGCCAGGGTTCTGAGCAGAGTATTCGTCAAATGTCCTATAACAGAGCTGAAGCAGTCTATGAATTTTTTGTTGCCAAAGGAATCAGTCGAAATAGATTAACAGTCTATGGTATGAGTGATGACTTTCCAATAGCAGATAACACCAACCCTGAAGGCAGGATGAAAAACAGAAGAATAGAAATAGTCAGGGAAAAATAAGAGAGATAAATTTTTAAACTAAAAACCACATCCAATCCATCCCTCTGTTAGTTTTAATCTTTCTGTAAGAACCAATTATTTTTACAATTTGTAAACAAATTACGGGTAATTTTTACCGCTGGTTTTCTTCACACTTAATAATTTGCTCAATAATAAATATTATGAATTGGCATAAATATTACAATGAACATAGTCCGGTGTCACAGAAATATTTAAGAAAAAATAGATTATTATGAAAACTTCAGTATTCAATTCAACATCAGCTTCACTACTTCAGAATCCGCAAATGGAAGGTATTCTTGATCTTGGCGGATACTCAAACCGTGCTGAAGTTAATAAGAAAAAACTGACCCGAACTGAGAAAAGACAAATGAAGGGAATGTTAAAATATCTTTTAGGAATCGCATATTTCGTATCCTTAGTTTACTTCCTGTTTGTACTCCTAACATAAAAAATTTTACCAAACAATTTCAAACAAAAAAGCCAAACAAAAATGTTTGGCTTTTTTACTATTAATTCAATTTGGTAATATGTGATCTGTTTAAGTTTCCAAAACTAATTCTTTTATTATTTTTGCAGGAATCCCTGCAACTATCGTATTTGGTGGAACATTTTTAGTGACTACAGCGCCAGCACCTACAATTGAATTCTCACCAATTGTTACTCCGCACATAATTGTTGCAGAAGATCCTACTGAAGCACCTTTTTTAACAAATGTTTCTTCCACTTTCCAATCAGCTTCGGTTTGCATACTTCCATCCGTATTTACGGACCGCGGGTGTTTATCATTAATAAAGGTAACATTGTGACCCACGAATACGTTATCTTCAATATGAACGCCCTCGCAAATAAATGTATGGGACGATATTTTACAGTTTTTACCTATACTTACATTTTTCTGAATTTCAACGAAAGTTCCAATCTTTGTATTATCATCGATGGAACAACCATAGAGGTTTACAAAATCAAAAATCTTTACATCTTTACCAAGACGAACGTTATTAATATTTTTCTTTTCCATATGCACCCGTTTTAATTAAACTAAAACTGTCGATTTTAATTCTATTATCTCGCCATTATTCTTTAGAGATTTATCACTTGCTTCCAGGATTTTCACAACTGCCAATCCATCATTACCATTTGTTAATGGCTGACGATTTTCCTTTATTGCAGCAATAAATTCCTTCGCACCTAAAGCAAGAGCTTCTACCTGGCTAACTTTTGGAGAAAACATATCTCCGATCCTGTATTGTACTAATGCTTCATGAATACTTTCTGTAGAGTTGAAATCCACACCACTGTTGTAAACCTTAATCTTTTCGAAGTTTTCCATATCATCGTAAACCAACATTTTTTTATCGCCGCCAACAATCATTCTTCTTATTTTTACAGGGGATACCCAATTTACATGAAAGTGTGCAAATGTGTTTTCTTTAAAATGAATGCAGAGATGTGCTAAGTTTTCTCTACCATTGTAATTTGCAATACCATTGGCACTTACTGCCATAATTTCATGATCAGGTAAAATATAATTCATAATCGAAAGATCATGCGGAGCAAGATCCCAGATAACATTTACATCCTTCTGAAACAGTCCCAAATTAATTCGTTCGGAATCGAAGTAAATTACATTACCAAGCTCATCGGATTCAACAAGTTCTTTCATTTTTCTAACCGCACCGTTATAAATAAAAGTGTGGTCGACAAAAATCTTCAGGTTTTTTCTATCGGCGATTGAAATTAATTCTTCTGCTTCTGCCGTTGTTGATGTAAATGGTTTTTCAACCCAGATATGTTTTCCCTTTTCAAGTGCTTTCTTTGCCGATTCGTAATGTGTTTTTACCGGTGTGGCAATAACAATAATATCTGCTTCACCATTCATTAATTCATTACTATCACTTAATAAATGAACGGAAGGATATCGTTCGGAAATGAATTTTAGTCTTTCAGGTCGGAGATCACAACCAATAACTTTTGATACTTCGGATTGAGCGAGAAAATTTCTAACCAAATTAGGTCCCCAGTATCCGAGACCAAGAATTCCAACTATCATTTAAAATAGCCTCCTTTAATCAATCAAATAACAACTTTAACAAATAACGTGCAATTCGATTTATCTATTATTTAGCACCTCTACCGGTCAATATTACCGGCAGTGTCTGTAACATGATCTGAAAATCAAACCAAGGCGACATGTTATTTATGTAATAGAGATCGAGAACCACACTCTCTTTAAAGGAGACGGAACTTCTTCCCCACACTTGCCAGACACCAGTACACCCGGGAATTACCTGAACACGGCGTTTCTGCCATTCATCGTAATTCTCGTATTCATAAGGTAAGCATGGTCTTGGACCTACCAGGCTCATATCTCCTTTTAATACGTTTAGTAACTGGGGCAATTCATCAAGTGAAGTTTTACGAATAATTTTTCCAATCCAGGTTATTCTACTTTCGTTAATAATCTTTTGTCCTGCATCGGGATTTTCGTTCTTCATAAAATCAAGCATTTGTTTCCTTCTGTCTTCGTCTTCTTCACCCTGTAATACAGTCATAGATCTGAATTTGTAAAACGGAAATTCCTTTCCATTTTTCCCGATTCTTGCCTGTTTGAATAAAACAGGACCTGATGAAGAAAACTTTACTGCAACAGTTATAAGAAGCATAACAGGAGAAAACACTACTAGGGCTAATAGAGATAAAACTATATCAAAAGTTCTTTTTAAAGTTAATGTTATTGTATTGTTATAGTGAGAAGTAACATCAATAACAGGAATATCAGCATACTTTTCTGTTGAAACCTTTTCGGCAACAACATCGAATAGTTCGGAAGTGATCCGTACGCTCACATTAAATTGTCTGCAATAATCAACAACTTCTAAAATTTCAACCTGATTCCTGTTGTCGAGTGCAACTATCAGTTCATCAATGTGATACTTATTAATTAATCCTTCTATATCCTTTAGTTTACCGAGGACTCTAACTTCATTTACAATTTCCTCACCAATTGCCTTCTCATCATCAACAAATCCAACTACTTCTAATCCAATCGGGTTTTCGTACATTAATTTTGTTGCGAGTAGTTTCCCTGATTTTCCTTCGCCTACTATCAGAATATTTCTTCTGAAACCGGTAGTACTAAATAATATGTATAACCTTCTCATCAATTCTGTACGTATAATGTACAACGATGGAAGCGCAATAAACATGAAGAGGAAAATTAAAAGTCTGGAATCAACAACTTTTGAAGATTCAATCAGAATGGAAACAAGTACAATGTTTAAGGCACCATAATAAAGCGCTTTAAGAATATGAGTTAAATGAGAAGCTCTTGCTAATATAATATTGAGTCTGTAAAGCCCATTATAATAGAAAACAACTATGAAAACTACTGATACAGAGAAGAAGATAAGAATAAGATTTTGGGCTGCGTTAGTAAACTCAATGATTCCCATTCCGGGATCCCGTCTGAGTAAGTACATTGAGGTAATAAAAGAAGCAAATAATACGAATACATCGGTGATACCGAAAATATACTTATACAGTGGAATTTTTTTCATAAAATATTAAAACCCTCAAATAGAAGAATGACGAAATAGTTTAATAAACAACGTCTGTGTTTTACTAAATCTGTGCCACCACCCTAAACAAAAAAAGCTGCCTTTTTTACATTTATCCGCATAATTTCTAAATAGCAATCTGCCGGAGTTTCAAAATGAGAAAGTATTCGAGAATGAGAACGTATTATGAGACAAGTTTCCCAATAATTACTCTCAATGCAATTTTACTATAATCACATTATTCTTCATCAACATTGGGATAAAATTAGCTTATAGAGATATGGAAATGTTAGAGACTTTGTAATGAAAGTAGAGGGAAAAATCATCTCCCTCTACTTAAGATAGTCAAGATAAATTATTTAGTAAAGTGCTCTTTTATCTTATCAGTAACATATGAAATTTGTTCATCAGTCAGTTCCGGAAACATTGGCAATGATAATCCGCTCTCTGCTAATTTTTCAGTAACGGGGAAATCACCTTTTTTGTAATCCAAATATTGAAAACACTTTTGCTGATGCAAAGGAATTGCATAATGTAAACCCGTTGCAACTCCATTTTCTGTTAAGAATTGCTGAAGTTTATTACGTTTTTCTTCCCTATTTTTTTCATCGCCTTTTACCTGTACAACGAACAAATGATAAACATGTTTTACATTATGCATTTCTTCGGGCAATTGAATTTGTTCTACATCTTTTAATAGTTCTTTATACTTAGCTGCTGCTTCCCTTCTTCCTTCTGTCCATTTATCGAGATACTTAAGTTTAACGCCAAGAACTGCTCCCTGTATTCCCTCCATTCTGTAATTGTGTCCAAATGTATCGTGATAGTATTTTTTAGATTGGCCGTGTTCTCTCATCATTTTCAGCTCATTATGAAGCTTATCATCATTAGTTACTACTGCCCCAGCTTCACCGTAAGCTCCTAAATTTTTACCGGGATAGAAACTGAATGAAGATGCATTTGATTGAGTACCGATTTTTTTACCTTCATACTCCGCAAGATGGGATTGTGCGGCATCTTCTACGAGGAATAAATTATGTCGATTAGCTATTTGTTGAAACGTACTCATATCTGCTGGCTGCCCATACAAATGAACAGCAACTATTGCTTTTGTTTTAGGTGTTATTGCGGCTTCAACTTTCGCCGGATCAAGATTATAACTTTCCGGATGGCAATCAACAAAAACCGGTTTAGCTCCGCATAGAGTTACGCCCCACGCAGTTGCTATAAAAGTATTGGCCGGAATTATAACTTCATCACCGGGTTTTATACCAAGTGACCAAAGCACCAGATGATTTGCATCTGTTCCTGAACTTGTGCCCAAACAATATTTTGCATTATGGGCCTCCGCGAATGCCTTTTCAAATTTTGAAACCGATTCGCCAAGAACAAACGCAGTATTATCTATAACTTTTTGTATAGCGGGATCAACTTCTTGTTTAATTGATTTGTATTGTATTTTTAAATCTAAAAAGGGTACCTGCATTTGTATTACCTCCAGAAGGATAAAGTTTATATATTAAGTATTCCCTGAATGAGTTTAAATAATTGGGAATTTTTATAATTACCGGCAGATAACAATTACTGTGCTAAGTTTTTCTCTCCAATTTTGAGGATGAATTTATTAATATTTATGATGAATGTATTAAACTGACCTTTAATACCGGAAAATTTGAGCTTTTTACCCTACGTTGTACATTAAACATTGTTCACCATAAACTAAAACACATAATTTTTTAATAATTAATTTAACCCGAGGCTTAACCAGTTGATTTATTATAACTGCTTATAAATGGTACATTTAAAGAATTATTTCTTTAGAAAATGTAACGAATTAATATTATTTAAATATTAATAACTCATTGACAAGCTATAATATCCACAAATATTCCGTTATTTTCGTGGCATAAATGTTGAGTTCGCCCGAATGATAAATTCTTTTGCTTATCATATAAATAATTCCTTTGTTCATAAGAGCTTATGAATTATTGCAACAAAATTTTAAGTAATTAATTTTAGTTTTATCTTAATATATCTTTTATTTATCTTTAATAGTCGACCCTTGAGGACCTGATGAAAATTCAATTTGCCCTTTTAGCTGCAACATTTTTTTTATTAATGAATCTAAGTTCTATAGCACAACAGTTAAATCCCGGCGATGGTGTAAGGATCAGTTTCCTCGATATAAATGATAATATATCGGGCGACTATTATGTAGAACCGGATGGGGTTATTTCTCTGCCTTTTATCGGAGTTATAAGTACTAACCATAGGGATTTTCGAGATGTTAAAAAACAGATCGTTTTTAGATACGACTCATTATATAAAAGTCCCAAGCTTACTGTGCACGCTTTATTCAGAATAAATATTTTAGGTGAAGTAAGAAATCCAGGATATTATTACGTAACAGAAATAGAAAAATTTACAGGAATTTTAGCCTTAGCTGGTGGAACAACAGCAGATGCTGATTTAGAAAGTATATATATAATTAGAGATAACAAAGAAATAGAAATTGACGTTGAATCTATTACCCAAGAAGGAGGTTCTGCAGCAGATTTGGGACTGCAATCCGGAGATCAAATATTTGTACCCCGTACCTGGTGGGCAGATGCCAGAGGATATACAGTTATAATTTCTGCGGCAGCACTTGTCGTTACAGTGCTTGCATTAGTCCTTAGAAAATAATTAATTATTAATTAACGTTTAACAAGATATAGTATTATGTTTTCAAACAATTCGAAAAAAAATACAAAACCAAAAGAGAAAACCCTTGTAGAGCTTATTCAGATTGTTTTTCGCAGACGTAATGTATTAATCATTTCCGTTGTTGCAACAATTGTTGTTGCGGTTCTTTATAACTTTTTAGCGACGCCAGTCTACGAAGCCTCGGGATTACTAAAGAAAGAGGTTGTCGCAAATGAAAAATCTCAGGGCGACTTCTCAAACATTATAGATCTCCAGACACGTGATGAAATTGAAACAGAAATGGAATTAGTTAATACCTGGAACGTGTTGAGTCATGTTATTGATAAATTAAAAATGAATATAAATATAAAAAGTGTGGCTCCGCCAAAGGGTAAAACAGTTGAAATTAATGAACTCGCTGTGAATCTGGAAGATCCGGAATTTTTAAATAATAATTCTGTGCCGATCCAAATGCCTGAATTTAAATCCATAAAGATTATCAATAAAAAAGAAAGCGGAAGTTATTTTCTTAAGAAAACAGGTACTTACACTTTCGAGCTTTACGATGCAAAAACAAACAAACTATTAAAAACTTCAAATATTCAATCCTCTTCAGATTTGAATCTCACTAATAATACAATTCAGTCAGATTCTTCACAGTATAAAAACTCATCTGGGGGAATAGCAAGGTTTGACTTACCCATGGCCGATTTGGAAATCTACTGGCCGGAGGCACCGTTCGGCAGTATCGTTTATTTCGATATTATTAACTACTACAATGCAATGGAAAATCTGAAGGAACAGATAAGCATTGAAAGAAAAGGGAAAACAAATGTTTTTGTAGTTTCAGCTAGATCCGCTTCTCCTTTTACATCTACTCTAATAGCTAACACAGTAATTGATAAATTCAGAGAATCAAGAATCGATCAGCAGAAACAAACAATCAGATATTCGTTTAAGTTTGTTGATAATCAGTTAGATGAAATGCAAGGCAAATTGCGTGAGGCAGAGGACAATCTCAGTCAATTTAAAGCGAGCGGTCAGATAACCACGATTGATCAAAACTCAAAAGAATTAATTCAGTTTTTAACAAAATTAGAAACGGAAAAAGTAAATACTGACCTGCAATTAGCTGATTACCAGAATAAGGTTTCAGAGATAAAATCTGAAATGTCCCAGACAGGGGGGTATGTAGATCAAAGTTATCTATCGCCTGAAGGCAGAACTGATATTAACACACCATTTTCTTCTTTACTCAAGCAACTTTCTGATTTGGAATTACAGCGTCTTGAACTTTTACAGAAAAGAACTGAGAATCACCCGGATGTAATAGCCCTTGACGAACAGATCAGAATGGCCAAAGAAAAACTATCTTCATATAATCAGAACACACTGACAGCTTACCAGATTATTATTAATTCTTTGCAAAAGAAGCTTTTAAAAATCACAAACCTGATGTCGAAGTATGAAGTAAAAATGGAAATGCTTCCTGCAAAGGAAAACAGACTGGCAAGATTGCTCAGGCAGAAAAATGTTTACGAAAAGATAAGCACATTGTTATTGGATAAAAGAGAAGAGATGAGAATGGCGGAACTATCCAAATTACAGGATATTACTGTGGTTGATCCCGCACACGAACCTCTTACACCGGTTTCGCCACGCAAAATTTTGAATATATTAATTGCGATAATTTTAGGAGGTTTTGTAGGGCTCGTCGGTGTTTTTCTTCTTGAGTTGAAAGATAGCAAACTCATTAATCTCGATGAGCTTGAAGAAGAATTTAATCTTCCAATATTTTCTATTATACCTTCATACTCAAATGAAATAAAAGAAAAGATTAAAAATTCTACGGAAAGTAAGGATAAATTTGTTACTCTCATGGATGAACAAGAAGGCTTTAGAGAAACTTATCGTCTTCTTAAAACCAAGATACTCTTCCAGATGGAAGGAAGAGAAAAAATCTTTATGATTACAAGCTGTGAGGAAGATACGGGTAAGACCAGTATTGTTGGAAACTTAGCTGTTTCTATTGCGCAGGAAAACAAAAAAGTTTTGGTTATTGATTGTGATCTTAGAAAAGCAGCACTCTCAAGAATGTTCGATATACCCAAAAACGCGCCCGGTCTGATCGAATTTATCGAAAGAGATGTCGCACCTACTATTTATACTAAGGTTTTAAAAAACATTGATATTCTACCCGCCGGCGGCACCAGAGAAGACTCCAGCCACCTGCTAAACTCCGAGAGAATGCGTTTGTTATTTAACGCGATCGACACTTCATTTTATGACTATATAATCATAGATACACCACCTGTGACGAGAGTTGTGGATACATTGGTTCTCGGTAGATCAATTAAGGATGCAGTACTTGTTGTTCGTCCCGGTCATTCATTTAAGGAAGCAGTGTTGGGAGGCATTCAGGAAATGCTTCAGGCTAAGATTAAGCTACGTGGTATAGTAGCTAATGGAGCAGAAATAAAAGATTCGTATTATTATAAATATCGCTATAGCTATGGATATGGTTATGCTTACGGTGAGAAGAAAGGACCTAAATCATCACCTTCTTCTTCAAAAAAAGAAGCTAAAGTAGTTCAGCCAGTTTAATCTATAACTATAATACATCTGTAATTAATCTGATTTGCTTGCTTCAAAAATATTGTAGCACTATTTTGTCTACGCGATTCCTCATCAGGAATCGCTTTTTTTTCGTCAATATTCACTGATAAATAATTGGATAATAATTTCCGCATAGTAAATCCTATTAACATTCCAGAATGGGATGAATTAATTCTTGGATATCCAGATTATTCTGTGTTCCATACTTCAGGGTGGATAAAAACAATTACTGAAACCTACAAATACGAACCACAATTTTTTGTGGTTGGGAATAATAATTCAATTCGTGCCGTTGTTCCATTTATAATCGTGAATAGTCATCTTACGGGTAACAGAGCTATCTCGCTCCCTTTCAGTGATTATTGTGAACCTCTTGTCCCTGATGATATTAATTTCAATGAATTGTTTAATCGGATATTAGATTTCTCCAAAGCAAAAAAATTAAAGTTTGTAGAATTAAGAGGTGGGCAAAAACACTTTAATGATGTTGCAGCTTCAACATTTGACTATCTGCATAAACTCGATTTGAAAACCGGCGAGGAAAACATCCTCAAAAAATTTAACAGCAATACAAAAAGAAATATTAAAAAGGCAGAAAGAGAAAAAATCGTTGTGTCCATCTCCAATTCATATAAAGGTATTGAAGATTTTTATCATATGAATTGTGCAACACGAAAAAAACATGGTCTTCCACCTCAACCCAAAAAATTCTTCATCAATTTATACAGAAATCTGTTGGAAAAAGGTAAAGGATTTACCGCGATAGCAAATCACGAGGGCATCCCTATTGCTGGAGCAGTTTATTTTCTTGTGGGGAGAAAGGCTATCTACAAATTCGGCGCTTCTTATATGGAATATCAAAATTTAAGGGCAAATAACATTGTAATGTGGACTGCTATCAAACACTGTATAAACAATGGATATGAAGAATTTTGTTTCGGCAGAACAGAACCGGATAATGAAGGACTTAGAAAATTTAAACTTGGCTGGGGAACAGCAGAGGAAGTAAATAATACATACCGGTATGATCTTCGGGAAAATAGTTTTGTATCTCTGCAAACAAAAACCACAGGAGCTCACACCAAGATTTTTAGCAATGCTCCACTTCCGTTGCTAAAACTTTTCGGATCAGTACTTTACAGGCATTTTGGATAAGCTAAATTGGTATATTATCAATTTGAAACAGTTGAGATTTTTAGTTATTCAGGTTGTTGGTTTTTAATCTTAAAACAACTCTTTGGTTTGGAACATTATTTGCGATTTGGCTCAAAATATTAAAAAATAAATAATTTTCAATTTCCCCGGGTAAAATTTATGAACATCCTGATCGCTAGTTCAATATCAAAACACGCAATTGAAAAACTAACGGAGAACCATGATGTAATTTGCGCCTTCAATGCCCCTGAAGAAAAGCTTATGTCTCTAGCAGGCGATAGAGACGTTATAATTTTCAGAAGTGGTGTTAAAATTTCAGCAAAAGTTATGGGAGCTGCACCTAATCTGAAATACTTAATACGTGCAGGTTCGGGTCTCGATAACCTTGATGTAGAATATTCAAGTAAAAGAGGACTACGATTAGTTCGGATTCCTGAACCTGGTGCAAAAGCTGTTGCGGAATTGAGTTTCGCATTTATGCTTGCAATGTCAAGAAATTTAATATATGCAAACCAGGAATGGAGAAAAGGTCATTGGGTTAAAGGCGAATTTAAAGGCTACCTTTTAAGAGGCAAAGTTTTGGGTGTCATTGGTGCGGGGAATATCGGATCACTTGTTGGTCAAATGGGATCATTCTGGGGAATGACTGTTCTGGGATGTGTTGATGAAAGTGAATACACTCCTGAAACTAAGGCTGATCTTACTTCAAAGGGAATAAGGCTTACTACTTTTGACGAAGTGATAAGTAATGCCGATTACCTTGCAATTCATGTCCCGCTAATGGATTCGACAAGAAACCTGATTGATAAAAAAGTATTGCAAAATATGAAAAGTGGTTCTTATCTAATTAATCTTGCGCGTGGGGGTGTAGTAAATGAAAAAGACTTGCTTGAAGAACTTACAAAAGGCGAAAGATTAAGAGGAGCAGCGCTTGATGTTCATGAAAATGAAGGAGAAGGAAAAGTATCACCGCTTGCTTCTCTTCCTAATGTTATATTAACTCCTCATATAGGCGCCCAGACTTTAGATTCTCAAAAAGAAATAGGCGATCGTGTATTGGAAGAAATTGATAAGTTCGAGAAACTATTAAAACAATCGGAAGAACCGATTACAGTAAATAAATAATAACAAATATTTGAAGTCTTTACAGGAGTAGAAAGATGTCTGCAAAAACAAAACAGTTCAAACAGATGCTGCAATCGGATCAGTTGGAATTTATTCTGGAAGCTCATAATGGACTAAGTGCAAAAATAGTTGAAGAAGCAGGTTTTAAAGGTATATGGGGAAGTGGACTGGCAATTTCTGCTGCCTTAGGCGTAAGAGACAATAATGAAGCAAGCTGGACACAAGTTTTAGATGTGATGGAATTTATGAGCGATGCTACCAGTCTCCCTATTTTACTTGATGCCGATACCGGATACGGCAACTTTAATAATGTGAGAAGATTAGTAAAGAAACTTGAACAACGAAATATAGCAGCGATGTGCATTGAGGATAAACTCTTTCCTAAAACAAATTCTTTTATCAATGGAGAAGCTCAGGAATTAGCTAAAATCGATGAATTCAGCGGCAAGATTAAAGCAGCGAAAGATACACAGGAGGATCCTGATTTTTGTGTTGTGGCGAGGATTGAGGCGTTCATTGCCGGTTGGGGACTGGATGAAGCACTAAAAAGAGCTGAGGCTTACCATAAAGCAGGTGCTGACGCTCTGTTAGTACATAGTAAGAAATCCACTGCAGAAGATATTCTTAGTTTTATGGAAGAATGGCAAGATACATGTCCGGTAGTTATAGTTCCAACTATGTATTACAATACACCGGTTGAAGATTTTGAAAAATGTGGTGTTAGTTTGGTGATATGGGCTAACCATCTTTTGCGTTCGAGTATTATGGCTATGAGGCAAACAGCTGAACAAATATTTGAAGAAAGATCATTGGTTTCTGTTGAGAAAGAGATTGTCTCCGTTAAGGAAATCTTTCGATTACAAAATGCCGATGAACTTAAAAATGCTGAAAAGATTTATCTGCCCCCTCGTTAATGAATAAGATAGATGTGAATATCTTTAAGACATCTACAAAAATTTTAAGTCAAAATCTTATCGTACTAGTTTTCGTTTATATAAATTAACCGGCTGTCGGTATATAACATATAAGCAGCCGAAAAATGTTGTTGATTAAAACTTTTGAACATGGAAAATACCGGGAAAAACAAAATAATTGAGTTTAAGCTTCTTGATGTTATTAGTATCAGGCTGATAAATCCTTCCGAAGCTGATGTAAAAGTTATAACTAAAAAATTTGAAATCGTTCCTCAGGTTCTTGCAAACGAACCGGATATTGTTATAACCTATGTAAAAAAAATAGACCTATCGGGACTAACTCATATCGGATTAAACACAGCGGCTTATTCGAAGGATGGTTTTTATATTTTATCAAACGGGAAAGAAAATGTAAAAATTAAAGTCCCCATTGTTGATATTGGCAGGAGCAAATTAAACATGGTCTGCGAATCGGACTCTCCGGATATCCCTGCGTTAAACTACATAATAAATTTTACATTAATAGGAAAAGATTTACTTCCTCTTCATGCAACGGCTTTCAGATATAACGATGTAGGCGCAGTGGTTATGGGATGGTCTAAAGGCGGAAAGACTGAAAGTTTGTTTTCTTTTATGAACCATGGAGCTGAATTTTTAAGTGATGAAGTCGCCGTTGTTTCATCAGATGGAAAAGAAGTTCTGGGAATGAGGATTCCCATATGTGTATGGGAATGGCAGTTTAAAGAAATACATTCTTTTATGCCGAAAGTAAGTCTTCAGAAAAAACTAATAATGAAAGGCATCCATGTTGTTAAAACCTTGAACAAAATTTTTCATATTGAAATAATAAATAAAGCAATGCCTGTCCTTGATTCGCAATTAAATATAAAGACGTTACCAACAAAGCTTTTCAAACAGGAAAGAATAATTTCACGAATGAATTTAGATGTAATTATTTTGGCAATGAGTCATGATTCAAATGAGATAATTGTTGAACCGATTTCTGCCGACGAAGTCATTGATAGAATGATCAATTCACAGGAATATGAACTGGAATACTTCTTCCGTTATTATAAAATGTTTAAATATGCTTTCCCATATCATCTTAACGAATTTCTTGAGAACATAAAAAGTGTGCAGTATGCTCTGATGAAAAAACTTCTGGAAGGTAAAAAAGCTTTCGTTGTTAAACACCCTTATCCTGTTTCATTTGAAAGGCTATTTGATAAAATGAGACCAATATTCGGTGAGACAGAAGTAAATGAATCAGAC
>Ga0315556_1000264_pt1 | contig 31209 bp, 23 predicted proteins | sample SalMarSW160310MG_FD_202112 | JGI IMG/M metagenome (GOLD analysis project Ga0315556, IMG submission 202112) | Salt marsh sediment microbial communities from the Plum Island Ecosystem LTER, Massachusetts, United States - Salt Marsh Sediment SW1603-10 ...
CCCATGAGTCGGTTATAACTACCTGGGTGAACAGACAACTCCCAGGGCAGGACTTCCACCTGCTGGAAACGCAGCCGTATGGGCTGCACGCGTTGTCTCAAACCGCCACCCCTTTGCTCGACCCGTATGACCGGGCGTCATCGCTCGTATGGATGGCTCCGACTTCCCAGCATCGCCGCCCGCGTCCTCGCTGCTTACACTTGTTCACGGGTGCCCGCCTCCGGCGGACCGATACTCAGATCTCCCTGGTTACCACGTGCTCTCAATGTCAGGCTCGACACGGCCTCGGACCCCGGGGAGTACCCGTGCCGCTCGCCAGGATGCAGCACGGATTGTTGCCTGCCGGAGGGACAAGCCCGTCGGCACTCCCAACGCGAAAATTTTCGGGGCTCAACACCTTCAAGGTCGGCATCACCCATTACCCTTGCACCTCGCAGCTTTCGTGCCTACGCATCGATGCGTCCGTTACCAGCCACACCGCAAGGCTCGATCCTGGGCTCGCGGCGCACGATTACCCAGGCGGGATTCCCACCCGCTAGAACACGCAGCCTTGCCAGGCCGCACTGTCCCCTATTCCGGATGGCGGGGAAGACCCGCGACCCGGCACTGTTCAATCTGGCGATCGACAGCAAACTGCGCGGCTGCAATCTGGCCGCGCTGCGGGTCCTTGATGTGACTCACGGCGGGTACGTGCTTGCCCGCAAGACAAGACAGCGGCTCTTGGCTTGGATGCGACGACCGGCGACTGTATGCAATCTCACCCGATGCTTCGCCGAACTGCGCGCACGAGTCTCGGCGACTGACTCGCGGGCCCGGTCGTGAAATGCTGTCCGGTAATATTCAGCGATCTATAATTGCGTGTGGGGTTCGATCCCTTCTCGTGTTTCCCTGTGCTCGAAGAGGACAAAAGATATGAAAAAGATCTGGCTGACTGCAACTGGTGTGGCTCTTGCCGGCGCGGCTGCTGTGGCAACCCTACCCGCTCAGGCATTTTGGGGCGGCAACAACTGGGGCGGCGGTGGTCCCTGGTACGGCGGTCCCTGGTATGGCGGCCCCTGGTATGGCGGTTATCCTTACTACGGCGGTTGGGGCGGCTATCCTTACTATGGCGGCTGGGGCGGCTATCCGGGTTGGGGTGGTTGGGGAGGTTACCCCTATGGCGGTTGGGGTGGTTATGGCCTTCCACTCTACGGCGCCTATCCCTATACCGTTGCTCCGGCGGCTGTTGCTCCTGCGGCCACTGGCGCCGCGAAGTAAGCTGCTTGCCAAATGCGGCAGGACGGACAGTCCAGCCGTTCTCTCGAAAAGGACCGGTTTTCCGGTCCTTTCTCGTCTCAATAGGGCACCGAAACGGGATAGTCCCGGAACGGCGCGACCGGATCGAAAGGCGGGGGTGAGAGCAGGGGGTCACCCTCCGGCCACACAGGCTCGGGTAGCGCGCCCCGTTCATATGCGTCCAGCTCCGCCTGCATCACCGCCCGCTCTGTAGGAGGCGCCATCCAGGCCACCATCGCGATTGCCTGCCGCTGGTTTCGGACGGCCTCATCGAAACGTCCTGTGGTCGCCTGTGCCAGGGCCAGGGCGCGCTGATGGGGCGGGATGGGCTGCAGCAGGGTGAGCTGCGAGGCGATCTGCAGGGCTTCCTCCGGGGTGCGAAGCAAGGGGTCCGTCGCCGCGGCGAGCAGGCGTGACAGAGCGTAACGCAACATCTGGTCTTGCGGATACTGCGCGCTCAGATCCTCGAGGCGTTTGGCGATATCCGCTTCTGCCTCTCCGGCGCGTAGGCGGGCGATCAGCTCCAGTAAGCGGGCGGGGGGATTCTCTCGATCCGCCGCCAGCGTCTTGGCATAACCCGCCGCAGCCGCCGCGTAACGGCCGGCGTCGAAGTCCAGATTCGCGAGATAGAAGAGGGCGCCGGCGTGCCCGGGGTCGATGCCCAAGGTCCGGCGGTAGTAGTCCGCTGCCTTGCCCGGCTTACCTTGCTGCTGGAGCAGAACACCCTGCAGGAAATTCGCGAACAGCTCGTTGGGATTCGCCGCCAATGTCCTCGACAGCTCTTCTTCCGCCTTCTCCGCCTCACCGGAAAGATACAGCGCCCGCGCGTAGCTCACGCGTGCCGGCACATTCTCCGGATCGATGGCCAATCCCTCGGCGAAGCGAGCCGCCGCAATTGCATATTCCCCCCGGCGGATGGCGTGTATGCCCTTGTGAAAGGCGGGCAGGGAGCGCTTGGAAGCCCCCTGAAGCTGCTCCAGCAGTGGGTCCTTGGCCTCCGGGGTCTTTGCCTCGAATTGGTCCAGGTGCTTTCGGGCCAGCTCGTTCTCGCCCAGCGCCTGATAGGCCTGGGCCAAGGGGTAATGCACCCCCGTGGCAGTCGAGTCGGCCTCCAGGGCCTTCTCGAGGTAGGCGACTGCGTCCTCGTACCGGCGTTCCAGGTTGGCGATCTGACCCAGGTAGTAGTTGGCCGCGGCTTTGAGACCCGGAGTGTCTGCGATCTTCTTCAGGGCGGCGCGGGCCTCCGTGAGCTCACCGCGGTCCAGATGCAACTTGCCCAGACGCAGATAAAGGGTGAGGTAGTCCGGATCCAATTCCCGAGCGGACTCGAAATAGGCGAGCGCCTGCTCGGTGTTGCCCGCCGTCATCGCCAGATGACCGGCATAGTATGGCCAGCGAAACTCCTTGGGCTCCAGCGCGCGTGCGGTGCGGAAGCAGGCGTCCGCCTGGGCCTCCACCTCCAGCAGCAGGAAGAGGGCGCCGAGGCGGCCGTACGCGCCGGCGAGAGAGGCCGGATCGACCTCCGGCTGCTCCAGCAGGGCGGCGACCTCGGCCCTGGCCTCGGCGATGGCCTGCTGCATCAGCCGCTCGGCGCCGCTGACGTCTACCTCCTCCACCGGGACCAGGGCTCCCTGCCAGCGCTCGGGGGGGGCGGAGAGGACGTCGGCGACGGCCTGAGCAGACCCGATCGCGAGAGAGGCGATCAAGGCGACGCTAACGATCATGGGGCGAGTCGAGCCACCCCCGACGATGAAAGGTCGCCTCGCCCCTGATCCTTCCCTCACCCTGGCCCTCACCCCGGCCCTCTCCCATAAAGGGAGAGGGGGAGTCGGAGCGACTTCGGCGCTTACTTTTCTATTAGGTGAAGACCCTGGGCTCATCTCGTCACCTCATTGCGCACTGGCGGCGCCCTGCTCGATCACCAGCGTGGTGCTCCCGGCCTCGGGCACCATGTCCTGCTCGCTGCCGTCGGGCCAGACGACGCGCAGGCGCTCGATCTTGTCGCCGGGTCCGAGGCCGAAGGTCACCGGCAGCTCCACCTGGGACATGTAGCCACGGGTGGGCATGACATCCCGGTAGCGGGTGACACCGCCCGCGGTCAGCTCCAGGCGGGCGCCGATGCCGTCTGTATTCGGCGCCCGGCCCGCGAGCGAGACCCGCAGCCGGTTATGTCCCGTCTGCTGGTCGTTTCGCAGCAGGGCGGGACGGCGCCCGTTTTGGGTGATCAGTACGTCGAGGTCGCCGTCACCGTCGATGTCCGCGTAGGAGATACCGCGGCCCACCAGGGGCTCGGACATGTCCCCCGCGTCGGTCACCGGGACGTAGCGCCCCCGGCAGGCCTCGCCGCAATTCCAGAACAGAGACGGCGGCTGGGCATAGGTCTGGCTTTGCTGGACCTTCTGGATCTCGTGCTCCAGGTGGCCGTTGGCGAGCAGCAGGTCGAGCCGCCCGTCCAGGTCATAGTCCAGGAAGACGAGGCCGAAGGTTAGGGGGATTCGGGAAGCGGGGCCCATGCCTTCCAGTACCGCCTCGTCCGCGAAGGGCGCCCGCCCCCTGGTGGTGACGAAGAGAGATGCCATCTCGTTGGCGAAGTTGCCGACGGCGATACCGACCTCCTGGTCGTCCCGGAAGTAGGCTGCGTCGACCCCCATGGCGGAGGTGGCCTTGCCGTTTCGGTCGTAGGCGATGCCCTCGAAGATCGCAGTCTCCTCGAAGGTACCGTCTCCCTTATTGTGGAAAAGGAAGTTGCGCACCGTGTCGTTGACCACGATGAGATCCAGCCAGCCGTCCTTGTCGTAGTCGAAGGGCACCACTCCGAGGCCCTTGCCTACGGGGTGACCGGAGATCGGGTCCGGCATCTGGATGCCGGCGCTCGCCGAAACGTCGGTGAAGTGCCCGTTGCCCTCGTTGCGGTAGAGATAGCTGTCGGTGCCGACGAAGTTGAGGGGGGCACCGTACGCTCGGCCGAGACCCGTCAGGCGGAAGTCGATCTCCAGATCGATCTCCCGGGACCACTTGACGTAGTTGACGACGAAGAGGTCCAGGTCCCCGTCCTTGTCGTAGTCGAAGAAGGTGGCACTGGTGCTCCAGGTGTCGCCTCCGCCGGCGACGCCGGCCCCTGCGGTCACGTCGCGGAAGTGCCCCCCCTCGTTGCGAAACAGGTGATTTGCGTTGAGGCTGGTGAGGAAGAGATCGCGCCAACCGTCACCGTCGTAGTCGCCCACCGCCACGCCCATCCCGTAGGTGGTGAGGTCGAGGCCCGCCTCTTTTGTCACGTCCTCGAAGTTGCCCTCGCCGTCGTTGCGGTAGAGGGCCTGGGTCGGTTGCTCCGCCCCCTGCCCATGGCCTTCCCACAGGCGGGAGTTGGCGAGGAACAGGTCCTGGTCCCCGTCCCGGTCGTAGTCGAAGAAGGCTGCTCCGCTGCCGATCGTCTCCGGCATCAGGCGCTCCCCGTAAGCGCCGTTTACATGGACGAAGCCGATGCCCGCGGCTTGGGTGATGTCGGTGAAGCGCACCGGAGGCGGCGTGCTTCCGGCCGCCGGTTCGGCCACCTTCGGGGTCTCGATCGCGGCCTCCTGCACAGGCGCCTTCTCCTTCTGCGCCCGGATAACGTAATAGGCGCCGATGGCCAGCCCGATCAGGACCAGCAAGGCGATGATCAGGGCGGATACAAGGAAGGCGCGACGGATGGTCTCCTCGCCGCGGGTCAGCTCGCGCGGTTGACTCGTTTTCATTTTACTGCAGCCGTCCTGTGATGCCGCTCGCTTTCGCGGGTCGCCGCCGTGAGGGCCTCGGGCCGCTGGAGGTCGTAGATGGCCACCGCCTCCGCGGCATGATTCGCCGCCGGGTTGCGGCTGCGGTGCAGGGTGACTGCCCGCTCCACCGCATTGTCGTCGGTGCGGTATTTCTCGTGCAGCTCCCGGTGCTCGGCCGCCCCCTCCTCGTCCCCGAGCTCGCTGAGGACCAGGCTCAGGTTGTGGTGCACCGCGTCGTTCTCCGGGTCGATGGTCAGGGCCTGCTCCAACCGCAGGCGCGCCCGGTTCAGGAACGCGAGACGGGCTTCCCGCCGCTGCGCACCCCGCTCCTGGCGGGCGCGCTCGTAGAGGGTGCGGCCGAGCTCGTTGAGCATGCGGTAGTCCCGCCCGAAGTCGAAGCCCCGCTGCCGGGCCGAATTGAAGCGGGTCTCGGCTAGGGCCTCCAGGCTCTCGATGGCTGCGTCCAGGTTACCCAGATCACGGTCGACCAGGGCCGAGTACCAGGCAATCACCCAGGGCGGAGCCGGTGGGTCTGCCTCGGCCGCCCGCTTCAGGGCGGCGGCGGCCTCGTCGAGCTGACCCTCCCGGTAGAGCACCCGCGCGAGATTCAGCGGTCCATCCGCCCGGCCCAGATCCTCCACCCGGGCGAAGGCGTCCAGGGCCTGGCGGGACTCGCCCTTCTTCCCTTCCCGCAGCAGTCCGATGCCATAGTCGTTCCAGCGCTCCCAGTCCGGGATACGAGCCAACCGGCCCTCGACCGGATCTCCGCCGGCGACGGGAAGGCTCAGGCGGTCGGCGGCGAGGACGGTGATGGGCAGGTCGTTGCGCGTGAACTTCCCGCCCAGCACGTGGCGGTAGAACCGGGTGTCGAACTTGCGGTAGTTGAGCTTCGCCTCGACCGTGACCGGACCCTCGGTATCGGACGGAACGGTGAAGGCATAATGGACGACGGCGGCGGCCCCCGGCGGGATCTGGTGATTGTAGAGGGGGACGAAGATGTCCTGTGCGTTGCGCCGGTCGATACGGTTGCCGTCCCGGTCGAGCAGGTAGGCGTTGAGGAAGTAGGCCCAGGGGTCGACGTCGCCGTCCCGCTCGAGTCCTCCGGAGCGCCCGATGACCCGGTCCCCTGCCTTCAGGGTGAGGTCGAGCCAGGGCTCGTTGGAATCCGCCGTTCCCTGGGTCAGCGCGTGGCCCATGCCGGTGGTGCGCACCACCACTTCCAGCAGGTAGCGCCCGCCGGGCCTTAGCTCCGGCAGCTCCGGCCGCAGGGGGGCATGGAGGCGGCCCTCGATGCCGCCTTCCTCCTTGAGTCCGAAGATGTCGACGCGGGCTGCTTTGCCCATGGCGGCGACCCGGGGGTCATTGTCCTCCTCGCCGTGCCCCAGCATGTGAGGAACTGCCGTGTTGGCCGCGGGGAACAGATGGTCGTGAATCTTCCGCTCGCCGTCGTGGTCGAAGTCCCGCGCGGCCGGGTCGTCCGACGGCTGCCCGGACATGTGGCAGTCGGCACAGCCCGCCTTTGCCTCAGGCGGGTAGTAGAAGCTGTCCACCCGGTGACCCGATACCCCGCTCATCAGGAAGCTGTCGTAGTGGTTCTGGCCGCGCAGCCAGCGGTAGTGATTGAGCTCCTCGGGGAGATGAACCTTGTGGCAGGCCGAACAGAATTCGGCGCTCTTGTGCACCGGCTTGAGCAGGGTCTTCTTGTGAAACTCCGGCTTGGCCTTGATCAACTGCCGGTTGACTGCCTTCAGGAAGGGGTTGTCGCTGAAGGCGAAGGGGTAGCGCGGTGGATCCACCAGCGTATAGTCGCCATTTCCGCGGGGGCTGTTGACCGCCGTGATGGCGTGGCAGCCGAGACAGGTGATGCCGGCCTGAGATCCCGGGTCGGCGTCCGAATCATAGTCCGGATCATCGAAGCGGCCGGAGAACAGGGGCACCTGGTCATGGCAGGCGGCGCACAGCCGCGCGGCCAGGACGTCCCCGTCCCGCGCCTCGAGGACCTCTCGCGTGTCATCGATGCTGAAACGGTAGGCGGGGTTGTTGAAGGAGCTGAGCCTGTGCATGCTCCCCGCGTGCCGCTCTGCGATCTGCGCATGGCACTCGGCACAGGCGGCGTCCCCCATCAGGTGCTCGGCCGGGATGGGGCCGTCCGACGGGACCTGCGACAAGGCTGGCTCCAAGGTGCGCTCGACGGACGGGGAAATCTCTCCGCCCAGCAGGTGCAGGCCCAGCGCCCCGGCGGTGAAGACCACGGCCGCGGTCGCCCACCAGCCGCCGGCTCGCCACTTAAGGCGGGGGCCGGCCAGCCGGTGGAGCACGAACAGCCAGACCACGGCCAGGGGGATGAGCACGTGCACCCAGTAGGCGGCGGTGCGCACTTGGGGATCGTCGACCTCGAAGAAGCCGAACCGGGTCAGCAGGATACCTGAGGCGAGCAAGGCGATGACGCTGAGATAGAGCCCCAGCCCCGCCCGCACCGCATAGCGGTTCGGCCGGTCCCAGGCCCGCCTGAGATGCAGGGCGCCAAACACCAGCCCCGGGACCAGCAGAATCAGGCCCAGGGCCAGGTGACCCAGGAACATCACAAGATAGAAGTGGTTCTGGTACGTGGCTCCACCACCGGCCTCGGCGACCGTCACGCCGACCAGATAGAGCGAATTGACGGCGAGGAGTCCGAACAGGATCAGCACGAAGGCGAGGAGCCGCCTGAGCGCCGGGGACAGTACCGGAGGTAGCGGGCGGCGTGTTGATCCGGAAGACATGGGCAATCTCGACTCGACCGAAACGCGACCTACAGCATTTGAATTCTAGTGGATTTAAATGCCTCCGTGGGGAGAGCCGCGCATGCCGACACGGGGGAGCGGGATCGGGGGCCGGAATTCTCGGACATACGCCAACGGGTCGGTCGGAAGCATGCACAAGTCACCGACCCTCCCAGGTCCCGGACCCAACCGATAGCACACGCCTGTTGGCACAGGGTGGCATGGTCACCATACCGACTATCTGGTCTCTCACCTCGAGAGGGCCATCGACTTGCCGGCTCGGGGCTTGAAGTAGGCGATCTGAAGAATATACAAATCAACCGGGGAGATCGGATGATTGAGACTTCCGGTCTGCTACGCACAGATCGGAGTCCGGAATGCTTGCGGCAGGCCGGACGTCTCAATCTTAACGAAGTTGATCTTCAACGGGCCACTGACTTCGCGGCCAAACTGGCTGACTCGGTGCCGGTAGACATAAAGGCTGCTGGAGCAATCGAGCACAGTCAGCTAGATCTTGAGCTGCAAGCCGTGGAGGTGGGGAGGTTTTCCATACCATCTGACGTGCTGGCGAAAACTTCAGAAGGTGACCATTATCGGGTAGACGTTCAGGCAGAGCCGGCTACCATCCCCTGCCCTCCTTCACTCGTGGCCAAACCACTCGGTTTCCCGGAACTCTCGTCAGATCCCATCGATTGCCTCACGCAGGGTCCTGACCCGCAGGATATCCAGCCCATCAACGCCCTGCTTGGGGACGTTGGCGGTGGGGGCGATGATGCGGCGCATGCCGTGCTTGGCGGCCTCGCGCAAGCGGTCCGGACCGTTCGGGACCGGGCGTATCTCGCCGGACAGGCCCACCTCACCGAAGACTGCAAGGTCAGCGGCCAGGGGTCGGTCCCGATAGCTGGAGAGGGCCGCCAGTAGTACCGCCAAGTCGGCGGCCGTCTCCGTGATGCGCACGCCCCCGGCCACGTTGACGAACACGTCCTGGTTGAACATGCCGACCCCGCCATGACGGTGTAGAACCGCCAGCAGCATGGAAAGGCGGTTCTGGTCTAATCCGAGCGCAACCCTGCGGGGATTCGCCAGCGGGCTCTCGTCCACCAGGGCCTGTACCTCCACCAGCAAGGGCCTGGTACCCTCGCGGGTCACCATCGCCAGGCTGCCGGCGACCGACTCGGCGCGACCGGACAGGAAGATGGCCGAGGGATTCGGTACCTCGCGCAGCCCCCGGTCCGTCATGGCGAATACGCCCAACTCGTTGACCGCACCGAAGCGGTTCTTGATGGAGCGGATCAGACGAAAGGGACCGCCGGCATCTCCCTCGAAATAGAGCACAGTGTCGACCATGTGCTCCAGCACTCGCGGACCGGCCAAGGCTCCCTCCTTGGTCACGTGCCCCACCAGAAAGACCGAGGTATCGGTCTGCTTGGCGAAGCGCACCAGTTGGGCCGCCGTATCCCGCACCTGGGAGACGGACCCCGGCGCCGACGACAACAGCTCCGTGTACAGGGTCTGGATGGAGTCCACGACCACGACCCGCGGCCGCTCGACTGCAGCGCTGGCCAGCACACGCTCGACGCAGGTCTCGGGCAGCAGGTGCATTCCGTCGCCAGCGAGCCCCAGCCGCCGCGCCCTCAGACTTACCTGCTGGGGCGACTCCTCGCCGGAGACGTAGAGCACGCGATGCGCTTTACCGAGAGCTGCGCAGGCCTGAAGCAACAGGGTGGACTTGCCGATCCCGGGATCACCCCCGATGAGCACCACGGAGCCCTGGACGAGCCCCCCTCCGAGCACCCGATCCAGCTCGCCGATGCCGCTTGCGGAGCGGGCACGCTCCTCCGGGATCACACTGGCGAGAGGGACCACCCTACCCCCGACTTCGGCAGCACCGGCATAGCCATCCCGGCGGGCGCCCGGCGGCAGGTCCGGGACCTCCTCGATCGAGTTCCATGCCCCGCAGTCCGGACACTGACCGCTCCACTTGGGCAACCCCGCGCCACAGCTGTTGCAGACGTAGGCGCTACGGGTCTTTTCGGTTCGCTTGGCCAATCGATTCCGACCCCGTAGGCTCAGGCGAGGGCGTAGCGCAGGCGGTGGGGGCCGGCGCTGTGTGCGTTGCCGTCGGCGCTTGCAGGTTTCATGGGCGTCAGGGGACCTTCACAGAACCGGCTCGGGGCCTGTACTCCATCCGCACCCGGGCGGTGACCTGGCACAGGAGCTCGTAGGAGATGGTGCCCGCTCGCTCGGCGATCTCCTCCACCGGCAGGCCTTCGCCCCACAGGGTGACCAAATCGCCCACGGACGCACCCGGCATACCCCGAAGATCGATATGGATCATGTCCATGGACACCCGTCCGACCAGGGACGCGCGCCGCCCGCCGACGAGCACCGGGGTGCCGGCGGGCGCGTGACGCGGATAGCCGTCTCCGTAGCCGATGGCGACCACCCCGACGGCCATGTCCTCCGGGCAGACCCAGGTGCCCCCGTATCCGATGGCATCCCCCCGGCTCAGCGAGCGAACGGCGATCAGCTGTGTCTGAAGCGTCATGACGGGCCGCAGCCCGAGATCTGTCGCGGTCCGATCCGTCAGCGGCGATGCCCCGTACAGCATGATGCCGGGGCGTACCCAGTCGGTTCTGGACTCGGGAAAGGCAAGGATGCCCGCCGAGTTGCCGATGCTCAGCCTGCATTTGCCGGAAGGGTCGAGTGCCCGCAACCGCTCGCACTGCTGCCTGGTGAGAGGGTCCCGGGTGTCGTCCGCGTTGGCGAGGTGCGTCATCAGCCCGAGAGACCCGACAATCCTCGAATGCGCGCCCAGCAGCCGAAGCAGCGCCCCGACTTCTTTCGGATCGAAGCCGAGCCGATGCATGCCGGTATCCACCTTGAGCCAGAGGGGCTGGAGATCCCCGGTGCTCACGTGCTCCAGCAAAGCCAGCTGCCCGGGGCGATGCAAGGCGAGCTCGAGCCGATGCTCCTGCGCGGCCGCGAGCTCCTGCTCGTCGAGGATTCCCTCCAGGACCAAAATGGGCAGGCTAACCCCAGCTTCGCGCAGGCGCACGCCCTCCTCGACCCTGGCTACGGCAAAGCCGTCTGCATCCTCGAGCGCCGCTGCCACCTGTGCCATCCCGTGTCCGTAGCCGTTCGACTTGATGACCGCCCAGATTCGGCTGGCGGGGGCATGGCGGCGAGCGACGGCGAGATTATGCTGCAGGGCCGAGTGATCGATGATCGCCCGCGGATAGATGTGCATGGAGACTTGTTCTTGGAAACGCCATCCGGGCTCCTTCGTCAATCGTCGCGGCACGCAGAGGTGCCGATCATTCAAGCAGGCGCGGAATGAGCTGCGTGAAGTTGCAGGGGCGCGTGCGGTGATCGAGCTGAGGCATCAGGATCCGTTCCCAGGCGGTCCGACAGGCACCGCTGGAGCCCGGAAGGCAAAAGAGGAAGGTACCGTTCGCCAATCCGCCCAGGGCGCGGGACTGAATGGTCGAGGTGCCGATCTCCTCCAGGGACAGGGTACGAAAGAGCTCGCCGAAGCCCTCGATCGGCTTGTCGAGCAGGGGGGTGATCGCCTCCGGCGTGCTGTCCCGTCCCGTGAGGCCCGTGCCGCCTGTGCTCAGGACGACCTGCACCTCGGGGTCTGCGATCCATCGCGAGAAGAGGGCGCGCAGCCGGTAGATGTCGTCCGGGACGATCTCCTTCGCAATCACCTCGTGGCCCGCGGCCTCGGCCATTTCCCGGAGCAGTGCGCCGGACTTGTCGTCGGCCTCGCTACGGCTGTCCGATACGGTGAGGACCGCGATCCGCAGCGGAATGAAGCCGCTGTCCTTGAAGTGCTCGCTCATGGCGCATCAACTCCACTTGGGAATCAGGACAAGTCCCCAGATCATCGCGGCGAAGGCGATGCTGAGAAAGACGGCGGCGGAGGCGATGTCCTTCGCCCGGCCCGAGAGCTCATGGCGCTCCAGGCCGACCCGGTCCACGTTGGCCTCGATGGCGGAGTTGAGCAGCTCCACGATAGGCACCATCAGCAGGCTGCCGGCCAACATGGCACGCTCGATGGGGCTTCCTCCGAGCCACAGGCCGATAGGCAGGAGGACCACGAGCGCCCACACCTCCTGGCGGAAGGCCTCCTCCAGCTCGTAGCAGGCCTTGAAGCCTTGTATGGAGAAACCGAAAGCACCGACGATGCGGCGCCAGCCCTTGGCATTCTGATTAGCCATCGGTCACCGGTGCCTCCCAGGCCAGGTCGAGGTGCCGGGCGGCATGCACCTCGTCCAGACGGCGCACGGGCATCCGGTGCGGGGCATCCCTGACCAGGTCGGGGTGCTCCCGTGCCTCCTTGCGGATCTGGATCAAGGCTTCCACGAAACCATCCAGCTCCTCCCGGGTCTCGCTCTCGGTGGGCTCGATGAGCAGGCACTCGGGGACCAGCTGTGGGAAATAGGTCGTTGGGGCGTGGAAGCCGTAGTCCAGCAGGCGCTTGGCGAAGTCCATGGTGCTCACCCCCAGCTCCCTGGCCTCCCGGCGCAGAGTGATGATGAGCTCGTGCCCGGCCCGACGGTTCGGGTAGGCGGCCTCGAACCCTGCATCGGTCAGGCGCTCGAGCAGATAGTTGGCGTTGAGGGTGGCGTAGTCGGCCACTCGCCGCATACCTTCGGCGCCGAGCATCCGCGCATAGATGTAGGCCCGCAACAGGACGCCCACGTTGCCGCCGAAGGCGGTGAGCCGGCCTATGCTGTCCGGTCGCACCTCCTCGTCGAGCCACAGGTAGTCGGTGCCGTCATAGTCCACCAGGGGCACCGGCAGATAGGGCTCCAGGCGCTGGGACACCCCCACCGGACCCGCACCCGGGCCGCCGCCCCCGTGGGGCGTAGCAAAGGTCTTATGCAGGTTGATGTGGATGACGTCGAAGCCCATGTCACCGGGGCGGACCTTGCCGAGGATGGCGTTCAGGTTCGCACCGTCGTAGTAGAGCAAGCCGCCGGCATCGTGGACGGCAGCGGCGATCTCCCGGATGTTGCGGTCGAACACGCCCAGGGTGCTCGGGTTGGTGAGCATGATGCCGGCAGTCTGCGGACCCAGGGCCGCGATCAGAGCGGCGATGTCCACGTCGCCCTCCGGCCCCGTCGGGATCTCCCGTACCCGGAAGCCGCACATGACCGCCGAGGCCGGGTTGGTGCCGTGGGCCGCGTCCGGCACCAGGATCTCGGTCCGTGCCTCGTCGCCGCGGGCCAGATGGTAGGCACGGATCATGGCCACGCCGGCGAGCTCGCCCTGGGCGCCGGCGGCCGGAGCCAGGGAGACCGCGTGCATCCCGGTTACCGCCGCAAGCATCCCCTGCAGCTCGTACAGACAGGCCATGATTCCCTGGCTGTGGCCGTCGGGAGCCAGAGGGTGACGAGACAGGAAGCCCGGCAGGGACGCCAGGCTGTTGCAGGCCCTGGGGTTGTACTTCATGGTACAGGAGCCCAGGGGGTAGAAGTGGGTGTCGATTGAGAAGTTCTTCTGCGAAAGCCGGGTGTAGTGGCGGACGGCCTGGAGCTCGGAGACCTCCGGCAGATTCGGACGTTGCTTTCGGCGCAGGTGCTCCGGCAGGTCCGGGACCGCGGCCGGTTCCAGCGGGGCCTGGGCGCCGGCCCGGCGACCGGGGCGCGACTGGTCGTGGATGAGCATGGGCTGTCAGGCAGCGGGGTGTAGGATCGAAAATGCCGTATCCGGATTACCGTCCGCAGCCGGGCGGGGCCGGAGCCGCCGCCCGCAGGGAACAAGCTCAGCCAAGAGCTGCCAGGGCGGGATCGTAATCCGGCTCCTGGGTGATCTCGGGAACCAGCTGCGTGTAGACGACCTGGTTATTCGCGTCCAGCACCACGACTGCGCGGGCGGTGATGCCCGCCAGGGGCCCGTCCTCGATCAGGACTCCGTAGTCCTTGGCAAAGTTCTTGGAGCGCATCATGGAGAGGCTCACCACGTTCTCGATCCCCTCCGCGCTGCAGAAGCGCCCGGAGGCGAAGGGCAGATCGGCGGAGATCACGAGGGCGACGGCATCAGCCTTGCCGGCCATGGCCTCGTTGAACTTCTTGGTGGAGGTGGCGCACACAGGGGTGTCCAGGCTGGGGACGATATTGAGCAGTTTCTTCTTTCCGGCGTAGGTTGCGAGTGTCGCGTCGCTCAGGTCGCCGGCTACCAGCTTGAAGTCGGGGGCGGTCGAGCCTACGGCCGGCAGATCGCCGGAGAGCTTTACAGGGTTGCCTTCGAGGGCGGTTTGAGCCATGGGAGTCTCCTGTTCTGTCTGGTTGGTTGTGCTCGGAACAGCCGAGCCCGGGGTCGCTCAAATGTTCGGCTCGACCGGGTGGCGGGCTTGGGCACGAGTGGCGACGGCCCGCGCAAGCTTCTCAGCGTAGGCCGCCAGATCCTCATGGATGCGCATCTCGGTGGCACACACCAGGAGCGCCGGATCCAGCTCGGGGTAAGCCCGCCCCAGGTCGAAGCCGCCGAGGATATTGTGTGCTGCAAGAGAGCGTAGCAGATCCGCGGCGGGTGCGGGAAGCTTCAGCGCCCTCTCGTGGAAGACGGGCCGGTCGAACAGGGGCTCGACCCCCGGAATCTCGCACAGCATGTCGGTGAGCCTTGCGGTATTCGCATGGCACGCGCATGCTACGCGCTCCAGACCCTCGGCGCCGAGCAGCGCCAGGTGGATGGTCGCTGCCGTCACCATCAGCCCCTGGTTGGTGCAGATGTTCGAGGTCGCCCGCGAGCGGCGGATGTGCTGCTCGCGAGCCTGAAGGGTCAGGGTAAAGCCGGGTTTTCCGTCCAGATCCAGGGTGCGCCCGGCAATACGCCCGGGCAGCTGGCGCATCAAGGCCTGTTTGCAGCAGAGAAAGCCCGCATAGGGTCCGCCGGAGGCCAGGGGCATCCCCAGGGGCTGGGCCTCGCCGCAGGCGATGTCGGCACCGTCCGTGCCCCAGTGACCCGGCGGCGACAAGAGGGCCAGTGCGATCGGGTTGACCACGCCGATCACCAGGGCATCGTGCCCGTGAGCCCAGTCGGTGAGGGCGTCCACCTCTTCCAGGACCCCGAAGAAGTTGGGCTGATTGACGATCAGGGCCGCAAATCCTCCCTCCCCGAAGGCATCCAGCTGCTCGATGGCCGTGTGGCCGCCGCTCCGGTCGAAGGGGACCTCCACCAGATCGATACCCTGAGGACCGACGATGGTCTGAAGGGTGCGGCGGTAAGCCGGATGCAGCACCCGAGGAGTCAGGACACGGCGAGACTTGCACTTGCGGTTGTAGCGCACAGCCATGAGCACCGCCTCCGCCAGGGCCGAGGCGCCGTCGTAGAGCGAGGCGTTGGAGACGTCCAGGCCGGTGAGGGCCGTCATCATCGACTGGAATTCGTAGAGCAACTGGAGGGTGCCCTGGCTCGCCTCCGCCTGATAGGGGGTATAGGCGCTGTAAAACTCGCCGCGGCCGACGATCTGCCAGACCGCCGCGGGGATGTGGTGCTCGTAGGCACCGGCCCCGATGAAGCAGAGCGGACGGTCATCGAGCCGGCTGCGCTGGTGCATGAGGCGGCCGATCTCCATCTCGGAGAGTGCCGGCGGCATGTCCGGAAAGTCGCCTGCCCGGAGCTCGGGAGGGATCTCGTCGAAGAGGTCGTCGATTCGCTCGACCCCGATGGCCGCCAGCATAGCGGCCAGGTCTTCTTGCGTGTGCGGGATGAAGGGCATGGGGTCGCGGATACGGGTCCGTTCAGGCCTCCTCTGCCACCAGGGCTTCGTAAGCGGACGCGTCCAGCAGGCCGTCCAGCTGCGAGCCGTCGGACAGCCGCAGCTTGAAGATCCAACCCTCCCCGTAGGGGTCGTCGTTGATGGACTCCGGGGCGTCGCCCAAGGTCACGTTGGTCTCCGTCACCTCGCCGCCAAGCGGGCTGTAGATGTCGGATGCCGCCTTGACCGACTCGACGACGGCGCAGGCCTCGGCCGCCTCGACCTTGCGCCCGACCTCCGGCAGCTCGACGTATACCAGATCGCCCAAGGCATCCTGGGCGTGATCCGTGATTCCGACCGTCACCGTACCGTCGCTGTTGTCCCTTACCCACTCGTGCTCTTTGGAGTATTTGAGGTCTGCCGGCGTGTTGCTCATGATCCGTTCCCCATACTTCGTAATCGAATATGTGATCTTAGGCGATCGGTTGGAGAGAAGAAACCCGATCGCCTGCTACAGCTGAATCTCGTGGTGGTGCAGAGGACAGCCCCGATCCCGATAAAAGGCGTAGCGCTTTCTGCCCGCCTCGCGTGCCCCAGGGTCCAGGTCGATGAGTTCACACAGGCGCTCGAAGCTGCCGAAGAAGGGCGGAACCTCCGGGGACAGGTTGATCAACACCTGGCTCTCTTCCCCCGGGTCCCCGTCGTGACCAATGAGAATCGGCGTCAGCTCGCGATCGGCATCCCCCGCGAGCCCGTGGGGCAGAAAGCTCTGCTGCTTGAAGGTCCAGAGCAGGCGGTCGAGGTGCCGTGCATGCTCTCTGTCCTGTGCCTGGATGTAAACGCGGTGTCCGGCCCCGTAAATACGCTCGACCAGGCGGCAGGCTAGGACGAAGCGGTCGCCGCCGCTGTGCTCCTTCAGGGTGTAGAAGTCGACTCGGGTCACCGGAGCTGTCCGCTGCGCCCGAGCAGCAGCTCGGTCAGCAGGGATACGGGTCGGCCTGTGGCGCCTTTCTCTTTGCCGCTGAGCCAGGCGATCCCTGCGATATCTAAGTGGGCCCAAGGGTATTTCTTCGTGTAGCGCGACAGGAAACAGGCGGCCGTGATGGCCCCGCCCCAGCGGCTTCCGATATTGGCCATGTCTGCGAAATTGCTGTCGAGCTCCTCCTGGTAGTCATCCCAGAGGGGCATGCGCCAGGCGCGGTCGCCGGCCGCCTCGCCGGCAGCAAGGATCTCGGCGGCAAGGGCCTCATCCTGGGTGAAGAGCCCACAGGGATGCTTGCCCAGCGCAACGACGCAGGCGCCGGTCAGAGTCGCCATGTCGATCACTACGGCGGGGTCGTAACGCTCGCAGTAGCTGAGGGCGTCACAGAGGATCAGCCGGCCTTCGGCGTCGGTGTTGAGTATCTCGATGGTCTGACCGGACATACTAGTAACGATGTCGCCCGGCTTGTTGGCAGCGCCGTCGGGCAGGTTCTCGGACGAGGGGACCACGCCGATGAGGTTGATCGGCAGCCCCAGCTCAAGGGCGGCCTTCATGGCGCCGAAGACGCTCGCCGCGCCGCACATGTCGAACTTCATCTCGTCCATCTCCGCTGCCGGCTTGATCGAGATGCCGCCGGCATCGAAGGTGAGGCCCTTGCCGACCAGTACCAGGGGCTTGTCGCCTTCCTTGCCGCCACGGTACTCCATCAGGATGAGCTTGGCGGGCTGGCGGCTGCCGCGGGAGACCGACAGGAGCGCGCCCATACCGAGCTCTTCCATGTCCGCCTCTTCGAGGATCTTCACCTGGAGCCCCGCATGATCCCTGCCGAGGGCCGCGGCAGTGTCGGCCAGGTAGCCGGGCGTACAGAGGTTGCCCGGCAGGTTGCTCAGGTCCTTTGCCAACGCGACCCCACCGGCGATGGCCGCACCCTGGCTGGCCGCCCGTTGTGCGTCCTTGGCGTCCTCTTTGTTTGCTACCCAGAGATCGAGGCGCTCGAGAGGAGACTCGGGGCGTTTTTTCTCGCTCTTGGTCTGATCGTAGCGGTAGACCTTCTCTGCACAGGTGGTCACGGCATCGCGAACCCGGTAGTAGAGCTCCATTCCCGCGGGCACAAGCTCGGGCAGGCTGCAGAGGGCTGACTTGGTGCCCCCCTTCTCCATAAGGGCGAGGGCCGCGGACAATGCCTTGCGGTAGGTGCGGCGGCTCAGATCCTTGCGCTTGCCGCAACCGACCAGGAGGACCCGCTCGCAGCCGACGCCAGGCACGCCGTACAGCATCAGAGTACCGCCCGGCTCACCGGTCAGGTCGCCCTTGCGCAGGATCTGGCTCAGGTGTCCCCCGCTGGCCTCGTCGATGATACGGGCGGGCTCCGAGAGCTCGCGTTTCTCGAATACCCCTAGGATCAGGCAGGGGGTCTTCTGTTTGGCCAGGTCGCCGCTCTTGATCTTGAATTCCATGGGTGCTCCGTCGGCTCAGCTCATGTGTTGTCGCGCCAGATTTCCGCCAGACCTCCGCCAAACTTCCATCGGAGTCACGGGGGCGGTGATAAGATGCTCGCGCTGAGTCTACAAGATTCGTCCCGAGGCGGCAGCCGCAGGCCGCAGCGGACGCCTGACATCTCTTGTCGCGGCGCGTCACGAGCCGAGCTTTGAAGATACTCGATCGTTATCTGGCCGGTGCCGTCATCGGGGGCACGCTCCTGACCCTGGCCGTCTTGTTGCCCCTCATGGGCTTTTTTCTCCTGGCCGACCAGATGGACGAGGTGGGTGAGAACGGCTATCGGTTTGCCGACGCCGTGCTCTTCGTTGCCCTGACCCTCCCCCGCTATGCCTATCAGGCCTTCCCCATCGCCACGCTGATCGGTGCCCTCGTGGGCCTAGGCTCCCTGGCGAGTCACTCGGAGCTGGTGGCCATGCGGGCGGCGGGCCTGTCGATCGGGCGCATCGTCTACGGGGCGCTCAAAGGGGGGGCGCTGCTGGCCCTGGTGGCCGCAGCGGTCGGTGAGGGGGTGGCACCGGCAGCCGAGCAGAAGGCGCTGCAATGGCGCTCGGAGGCCGAATCCGGCCAGGTCACCCTTAAGACCGAGTACGGTTTCTGGGCGCGGGACGGCAGCTCCTATATCAATATCCTGGATATCCTCTCGGGCGCCCATCTGCGCGACATCTACATCTACGAGCTCGACGACAAACTGCGCCTGCGCCGAGCGACACGCGCCGAGAACGCTCGCTATCGCAAGGGAGGCTGGGTGCTGGAGGGGATCTCCAGCAGCTCGATCAGCGAGGATCGCGTCGAGGTCGATCACCAGGACCGCGCCCGCTGGAGCTCCCTGCTGAATCCAAGATTGCTGAAGATCGTCGTCGTGGAGCCCCAGGTGCTGGCGGTCTGGGATCTTTTCCGGTACCTGCGTTACATGATGGCGAACAATCAGGACGCCCGCCCCTACGAGGTGGCCTTCTGGGGCAAGGTGATCCACCCGCTGCTGATCCTCGCCATGATCTTCGTCTCCATTCCCATCCTGCTGGGATCGACGCGTACGAGCGGCCTGGGACCACGGATATTCCTGGGCATACTCGTGGGCATCCTTTTCTACCTGATCAGCCGCACCTTTTCCTATTTTGCGCTCCTCTACAACATGAGCCCTCTGGTGGCGACCCTGATCCCGCCGGTACTCTTCCTCGGTGCGGCCCTTTGGGTGTTGAGGCGAGTGGGTTAACGGGGGCTCCAACTCGCCCCATGATCGTTTGCGACATGCCCATCATCGCCAGTCGCTTCCGGCCGCATCCCCTCCTGAGGAATCGCCACCTCCAGACCCTCTGGCAGCAGGTGATACGCCCGCCCCCGGCGCTGGACCTGGATCGGGAGCGGCTCGAGCTGCCCGACGGTGACTTCCTGGATCTCTGCTGGAGCCGGCCGCAGGAGGGCCCGATCGTCGTGCTGCTGCACGGGCTGAACGGATGTCTCCGTTCCGCTTACTCCGGCCCCATGATCCGGGCCTTCGTTGCAGCCGGCTTCCGGGTGCTGTTCCTGCACTTTCGGGGCTGCTCCGGGGAGCCCAATCGGCTCCCCCGCAGCTATCACTCGGGTGAGACCGGCGACCTTTCCCGGGTGCTCGACATGCTAGAGAAGCGATTTCCGGGGACCCCGAGGGTGGCCCTGGGAGTATCTCTGGGCGGCAATGTCCTTCTGAAATACCTTGGTGAGCGCGGAAGCGATGCGGGTCTCGCCGCGGCAGCAGCGGTCTCTGTCCCCTTTACCCTGGCCGATGCCGCCCGGACCCTGCAGAAGGGCTTCGCCCGGCTCTACCAGGCCTATCTGCTGCGCGGGCTGATCCGATCCACGCGCAGGAAGTTCCGACAGCTGACGCCGCCGCTTTCGCTGCCCGATCCGGGCAGCCTGAGGACGCTTCGGGATTTCGACGATCGAATCACCGCCCCCCTCCATGGCTTCGGCGGGGCGGATGACTACTACGCGCGCTCCAGCAGCCGTCAGTTCCTGTCCGGTGTCCGCATTCCCACGCTCGTGCTCCATGCCCTGGACGATCCCTTCATGACGCGCGCAGGAGTTCCGCACGCCGGCGAGCTGGCCGATAGCCTGGAGCTCGAGCTCTCCGAGCGGGGGGGGCACGCGGGCTTCGTCGCCGCCGGTCCCGGCCTCATCCCCCGCTTCTGGCCGGCACAACGCATTCCTGCCTATCTGCGCTCCAAGCTCGAGCGCAGTGTTGCCGACTGAGATCGGCCCTGCCGCTCCAGCTCGAAGGGCCGGTCCGCTCTTCCGATTGCTGGCGGGACCTCCGCTGCCGATCATCTAATCCAGACGCTCTGCCAATTTCTCGGCCTGCTGGGCGAGTGCATCCCAGAGTCCCATGAGGCCTGATTTCTCGATCTCTTCCACCCGCCAGTTGTCCAGGTTCTTCAGCCTGAGCTCGTCGAGCCGGACCTTCAGCCTGTCCTGCTCCTTTTCGAGCTCTTCCAAGCGCGTCCGAACGTCCGGCTGCCCGCCTCCCTTGGCCGCCTTGCCGCGTACATGCTCTAAGACCTCGTCGACATGCCGCTGGCGTGACTCGTATTCGAGCATCTGTTGCTCTGCCATTCGATCGAGACTCGTCATCATCTTCCTCCTGTTGCGATCGTGAGCTCCTACTCAAAGTCTAGCCGGGGGAGGACAGCTCTGCGGCGGGCACGGGCGAATCCCACTCCATGAAAGGGATTCCTCCTCGATTCCGGTTTACAATCGTGCCCATGGCAATCAGACCCATTATCCGGATGGGGCATCCCACACTGCGCCGTCCGGCCCGCGCGGTGCAGCCGGAGGAGATCGGCAGCGACGCCATACACCGGCTGCTGGAGGACATGCGTGACACCCTCCAGCATGCCGGCGGAATCGGGCTTGCCGCTCCACAGATCGACGAGTCCTTGCGCCTTGCGATCATCGAGATCCCTGGCGGACCGAGCCGCTACGGCGAGCTCGAGCCGATGCCTTCGACCCTGTTCATCAACCCGAGAATCGAGGTGCTCGATCCGGTCAGGGCCGGCTACTGGGAGGGTTGTCTCTCGGTGCCGGGTCTGCGCGGCTTGGTCGAGCGACCGCAGCATGTCCTGGTGACATTCCAGAATCTCCGGGGCGAAACCCGGGGGCTGGCTTTCTCGGGCTTCCGGGCAACGGTCGTCCAGCACGAGCTGGACCACCTCGACGGCAAGCTATTCATCGACCGGATCACCGACTCGACCAAGCTCGTCTTCGAAGACGAGTACCTGAGATACATCGAGCAGCCAACACCGCCGGGGGATCCCCCGGCGGTTTGACCAGGCCGGATCCGAAGTATCGGGAAATCCCACATTCGGAGCACCGCCTACCCCGCACGAAGAAGGCACGACCAGGGCAGGCAGCTACCCGAGGTCGAATCGCGGCGGGCTCTACTCCGGCATTTCTATTGACAGCACGGGGGACGAGTGCGGCATTTGCGCAAAATCGGGGCATTTTGCGCGTTTTTCTCCGGGATCGATCCCTGCGACAATAGGCCCTCGATCTCGTGGAGCAAGCTTGCACGACAGTGGACACCAGGGAAGGGCGAGTAAATCCTGCGAGGGTCCGATCTTCGCGCCTCTTCTCGGCGCTTCCCTGCCTCGGACGACAGAGGGCCGGGGCGGGGGTAACCGGCATCATGGGCGACATCGGGGCTCCTCCCCGAAGCAGCCGCCTCGATTCCGAGGCCCCGATTCGGGGATCCTCGTAGCGACATCCGGCCGAGCCGGGAACAGAGTAGCCTTTATGAGCAGAGCAACAACGAGCCCGCAAGAACCGGGGGCGCAGGGAGAGACGGACACCGAAGCAGTGGCCGATGTGCAGTGCATCGGTGAGCACATCGTCGAGATCGTCAGCGATTCCGGCGAGGGTGCGCAGAAGGCGGGCCAGACCTTCGGCACGGTCTCTGCCCGCATGGGCAACGGGGTCTGGACCGTGGAGATCATTCCGGCGGAGATCCAGCCCCCGGCGCGCTCACCCGCCGGCGCGAGCGGCATCCGTATCCGCCTCGCTTCCCACTATGTCACCAACATGGGCGACGAGGCCGATACGGTCGTGGCCTTCAACGAGCAGGTGCTCTACTCGCGCGTCGCCACCGGCGCCTACAAGAAGGGCACCGTCGTCCTGCTCGAGGACAAGTGGCGTGAGGACCCGGTACCGGAGATCCGCGCCCAGTACGCCAAAGCGGTCATGGAGTTTCGGGAGAACGGGCTGATCGTCCACGAGCTGCCCATCGAAAACGCCTGCCGGGAGATCATGTCGAACCCGCGCCGCGGCAAGAACATGTTCGTGCTGGGAATGCTCTGCCACCTCTACTCGCGGGACATCCGGAAGGCCAAGGACGAGATCGCCACCACCTTCAAGCGCAAGAAGGCGGACGTCATCGCCCTCAACCACGAGCTGTTCGACGCGGGCCTTGCGTTCGCTACGGAGCACCTGAAGACGCGTTACGAGATCCCGCCCCAACCGCCGGAGGAGACCGAAGGCAAGCGCTTCATCGTGACCAACGGAAACCAGGCGGTGGGTCTGGGGGTCATGGCATCGGGGATGGAGCTAGTGTCCATGTACCCCATCACCCCGGCCACCTCGGCATCCCACTACCTGGCCGAGGTCTTCCAAGAGGTCGGCGGCTTCGTGCACCAGGCCGAGGACGAGATCGCCGCCGTCGGCTTCGCCATCGGGTCTTCCTTCGCCGGCAAGACCGCCTGCACCATCACCTCCGGCCCGGGACTGGCGCTGAAGACCGAGATGCTGGCCCTGGCGGTCATGGCGGAGGTCCCGCTGGTGCTGGTGGTGGTGCAGCGCGGCGGGCCGTCCACGGGCCTGCCCACCAAAGTCGAGCAGGGAGACCTGCTGGCCTGCCTGTACGGCGAGCCCGGGGATGCACCCAAGGTGGTCATCGCCGCCGCCACCATCCAGGAATGCCTGCACTTCGTGATCATGGCCCGGCGTCTGGCCGATGCCTTTCGCACCCCCGTGATCCTGCTGAGCGACGCCAACCTGGCCACCGGCGTGCAGCCCTACCTGCGCCCCGAGCCTTCCCCCGACTGGCTGGCGCCGCCCGTCGACCAGTCGGAGTGGGACCGGTCGGTGCCGCCCTACGACTGGGACCCGGAGACGGGGCTCTCTCCCCGGCCCATCCCCGGCATGCCCGGCGGTCAGTACATACTCACGGGTCTGGCCCATACCAACCAAAGTAAGGTGGCCTATGATTCGGATTCCAACCAGCTGGGCTGCAGCATGCGCAGTCGTAAGCTGGCGGCCCTGGCCAGCACCCTCAATCCTCCCGTCGTCCACGGCGACGTGGAGGGCGACCTCCTGCTGGTGAGCTGGGGCTCCACCCTGGGCGCCATCGAGGAGGCGGTGGACCGGGCACAGGCACAAGGGCACAGGGTCTCGTCCCTACACCTGCGCTTCCTCTCGCCCATGGAGCCGGGCCTGAAGGAGATCTTCGCGCGCTTCGGCAAGGTGATGACGGTGGAGATCAACTACAGCGATGATCCGGATGCGCCCCTGATCACCGACGAGACCCGCCGCTACGCCCAGCTCGCCTGGCTGCTGCGGGCACATACCCTGATGGACATCGACTGCTGGTCGGCGGTCTATGGCCATCCTCTTCAGCCGGGGATGATCCACAACGTGATCCTCGAGCGCCTGACGGCCATGGGCAAAACCGTCGACGACGGAGGAAATGCCTGATGTTCGGACTCAAAGCAGACTGGTCCCTGGAGGTCTTCGAGCGCTATTTCACCATCGGTGACTATGCCGGCGGCGAGGCCCGCTGGTGCCCCGGCTGCGGCGACCACGCCGTGCTCAGCGCCGCCCAGCGCGTGCTGCGCGACGAGCAGCAGAAGCCCGAGCTCTCGGTATGCGTGTCCGGCATCGGCTGCTCCAGCCGCATGCCCCACTACCTGGGCACCTACGGCTTTCACGGGCTTCACGGGCGCGCCCTGCCCCTGGCCTGCGGGGTCAAGTCCCGGCGTCCGGACCTGGACGTCTGGGTCGCCACCGGCGACGGGGATTGCTTCTCCATCGGAACGGCCCACTGGATCCACGCCCTGCGCTACAACATGAACATGACCCTGATGGTGTTCGACAACGCCATCTATGGCCTGACCAAGGCCCAGACCTCGCCCACCAGCCCGATCGGCCTCAAGACCAATACCCACCCCTTCGGCGCCATCATCAAGCCGCACAATCCGCTCACCGTGACCCTCGGGGTCACCAACGTCTCCTTCGTGGCCCAGGTCGTGGACTGGAGCCCGCCCCTCCTGTACGAGACCCTCAGAGCCGCCTATCGTCACCGCGGAACCGGCTTCGTGCGCATCATCCAACGCTGCCCCGTGTATGCGGAGAAGGTCTCCAAGGAGCTGCAGGCGGACCCGTCCCGGTTTCTGCTGCTGGAGCACGAGCAGGGCGTTCGGGTCGACCCCGGGGTGCAGCACCAGTTTCCCGAGCGGTTGGAGCATGACCCGTCGAACCTGGTCCGGGCCTTCGAGCTCTGCGCCGATCAGTCGCGGATTCCCATCGGGCTCATCTATCACAACCCGGACGCACCTTGCTACGAAGACATGTCCAGCCAGGGGATCGAGATGACATCCAACGAAAGGCTGAAACGCTTCGACGCGCTCCTGGACCGGATCACCATCTGAGCCATGACGACCAAGCAAACAGCTGCCAAGGAAAGACAGACCCAGATCCCAGGGGCGGGGCCGGAGAACATCCCGACCTTGCCGACGGCGGTGAAGGACGCTAAGGCGACCCGGGAGCTGATGTTCACCCTGCGTCACTTCCATCTGGGAGCGCCGGACGCGAAGGATCGGCTCGAAGCGGCACCGGACGACGCCCTTCCTGCCCTGCTCGATCCCTTTCGGGACACCAGCAAGCTACGTTACGACTATCCCCTGTTCCTGTTTCCGCCCGGCGATGGGGACGGACACCAGGATGCGGACGACCTGGAGCAGCCCCTGGCGGAATGGCTTGCCGACAGGGTGCAGGAATTCGCGCCGGGCGGGGATTCGGTGCGAATCCTCAAGGACCACCTGCACTGGCTGGAGTATCACCTGCGCCAGACGCTCAGGGAGCGCGAGGGACCGGCACCGGCCCGCCAAGTCCTGCGCGGCGCCGGATTCGACCTGCAGCGCCACCTGAATCTGGACCAGGCCAACCGGGAGCGCCTCCAGCAGGACCTGGACAAGCTGCAGGCGGCCGCCGGCGAGGGACAGATCATGGGCTACGGCCACTATCCGGCCCTGCACCTGCTGATCCATGCCGTGCGCTCGCGCGTCATCCCGCGTCTGGCAAGGTTTCAGGAGCAGGTGGACCGATGTGCTCGCGGTCTGCACTCCCTCCTGGACGTGGAGTGGGGCAAGTCCGACGAGTCCATCGAGCCGCGCCAGGCCCGCGACAGCGTCGGACCCGAAGGCGGACGCTTCGACCCCGCCGCCCTCTCGGCGGTGATGGACCACTCCAAGGGCACGCAGAGAATGCCGGATGCACGGCGCGCGCGCATCGAGCACGTCTTGGCGATCCTCGATGCCTGGCGTCCGGACCCGGTGCTGGTCCGCTTCGTCCATCTGGGCAAGGTGGTCGGGCACTGGCTGTCGGAGAGCTACGACACCAAGGACCTGACCGACCCGGACCCCTGTGCGCGGGCCACCGAGCTCTTCGACCGCGAGGCAGACAACCTCGCAAACGTCTTCGCCGCCGTACGCATCGCCCAGTTGGAGATCAACGGCATCTATGACCCGGCGATCCACGATCCCTTTTTCGACAACTTCCATTGGGAGGCATTTTCCCAGGAAGAGCTCCTGCTCGTGCCCAGCGTCATCGCCCTGGACGACGCGGACCGAGTTGCACGCGAAGGGCTTCAGTCCTTCTCGCGTCTCTTGAGCTCCGGGCGCCCGGTGCAGATCGGGATACGCATCCAGGCCCACAACAACCCGGGGGCGTCACCGGACGAGAACCCCTTCCAGGCCTACCGCACCGAGCTCGGCTACCTGGGCATCAGCCACCGTCAGGCGGTGGTGACCCAGTCCTCGGCGGCCCGGCACCGCCACCTGATGCGCTGCTTCCTCGCTGCCCTGGACGCCACCCACACCAGCCTGAGCCTGATCACCACCGGCCTGAGGCCCGAGGGTCCCCTGGTTCGTCTCAACACCTATCTGGTAGCGGGGGCCGGTATCGAGGGCCGCGCCCACCCCTTCTTCCGAATCAATCCGGCGGCCGGCGACTTCGCGGCGGCGCGCATGGACTTCAGCGAGAATCCCGACGAGACCCGCGACTGGCCGGTGCACCCCTTCCGTTACCGGGACGAGAACGGCGCTTTGGTCGACATCGACCTGGCCTTCACCTTTGCCGACTACTGCCTCCTCATCGAACGCCTGCGCGATCACTTCCGCATGATCCCACCGGGCTGCGATTCCACCGCCCTGGTACCGGTGGCGGATTACCTGGCACTGCCACCGCAAGAGGCCGGCAGGCTGCTCCCCTTCGTATGGGCGGTGGACGGCAACAGCCTGCTGCATCGCCTGGTGGTCTCCCGGGAGCTGATCCTGGCCTGCCGGGACCGCCTCAATTTCTGGCACGCCCTGCAGGAAATGGCCGGGGTGCGCAATCCCTATGTGGAGCGTGCGATCGAGAGAACGCAGGCCGAGGAGCGCCGGTACGCCGCCGAGGAGCGCGAGCGCCTGCTGGCGGAGCATGCCGCCGAGCTGGAGCGGGTACGACAATCTGCCGCAGCCGAGGCCATGCAGCGGCTCACGGACGTGCTTCTGGGCCTGGATCTGAGCAGCACTCCCTCCGCCCTTATCTCCACTGCGAAGCCCCGCCCGCGGCCTGTGGCGGCAGAGGAGCCCCCTTCTCCGCCGGAAGAGACCGGTCCGGACGAAGAGGCGAGCGAGCCCGAGCCTTCCTCGGAGCTCGAAGCGCCATGGATCGATACCCCCCTCTGCGCGAGTTGCAACGACTGCACCAACCTCAATCCCCTGCTCTTCCTCTACAACGAGGACAAGCAGGCCATGCTCGGGGATCTGAGTAGCGGCACCTATGCCCAGATGGTGCAGGCGGCGGAGCTCTGCCCCGCGAAGTGCATCCACCCGGGCAGCCCCTGGAATCCGGACGAGCCGGGTCTCGAGGAGCTGATCGAGCGGTCTGCGCCCTTTAGCACGTAATGAACAGCTACCTGGTCGCACCAGCCATCACGACCGGTCTGGGCCTGTTCTTCGCCGTTATCCTGGCGGTGGCCTACCGTTTCCTGAGGGTGGAGGAAGATACTCGGGTCGAGGCCGCCCTGGACCTGCTGCCCGGCTCCAACTGCGGAGCCTGCGGGCAGCCGGGTTGTCACGCCTTCGCGGAGAAGCTGGTGTTGGGCGAGAGATCGCCGAGCCAGTGCACGGTGGCGGGCAACGATGCCATCGACGCCCTGGCCGAGCTGCTGGACGTGGACCCCGGCGCGCAGGAGAAGCGCGTGGCCAGGCTGCATTGCGCCGGCGGCAAAGGCCAGGCCTATCAGATCGCCGAGTACCGGGGCTTCGAAAGCTGCAGCGCGGCGGCGGTCGTTTCCGGTGGCGGCAAAGGCTGCCCCTGGGGCTGCCTGGGGCTCGGAGACTGCCGGTCTGCCTGCACCTTCGACGCCATCACCATGAACGGCAATGGCCTGCCCTGCGTGGACCCAGCCAAGTGCACCTCCTGCGGCGACTGCGTCGATGCCTGTCCGCGGGATTTGTTCGAGCTGGTGCCCCTGAGCCAGCACCTGTTTGTGCAGTGCAAGACCCCCTTGGCCGGCGACCTGGCCCTCGGCCTCTGCACCACCGCCTGCGATGCCTGCGGGCGTTGCGCAGCGGACGCCGCCCCCGGGCTGATCCGAATGGAAGACAATCTGCCCGTCGTGGACTACACCCGCGGCGGCCCGGCCCGGCCACAGGCCGCCCAGCGCTGCCCTACCGGGGCGATTCGCTGGCTGGCGGGGGCGCAGTTCAAGGACTAGTCCGGATGATCGCGAACAATGCTGACATCGCGATGATCGTAGGGCGACCCTTTGCCGCCCTTCGCTTCGGTATTCCAGTGGCGGCATAGGGATGCCGACCGACAGTTGCCCCTGAGTCGTTGTTACCCTGATTCGAACATCCCTGTGCCAGCTTGAGACCCGAGCATTTTTCTCATGCCCAGCTTTGCCAACAGCGCCTTGCGACTCCTGCACCGCCTACTAGGCGCCCCTGGTCGCACAGAAGGACCCTACGCGGGGGAGCCGACGGCGCTCGACGGCAACACCGCGGTGGCCGTAACCGAGGCCGCCATCGCCGAGTCGGCGGGGCTCGGGGCCTCCTTTCCGGCGGACGCGGCGGACCTGGTCTGGCGCACCGAGCAGCTTCGGCAGAAGCACGGCCAGCCAGGCCATGCCCTCGGTGGTCAGGCGGCGGAAGGGCCCCGGGGCGCACTGGCGACGGCGATAGGGCTTGCCATGGGGGGCACCCGCGCGACCGTCTTCCTGTCGGCCCCCGATCTGGCAGCCGCCCTAGACCTGCTGATCCTGGCCGCCGGGCGCCGCTTGCCCCTGGTGATCCACGTCGCCACCCGCGCCCTTCCCGGTCATGCCGTCGCAACGGGCAGCGGTCACGAGGTCTACCATCTGGCGGCCGACTCCGGGGCCTTCCTGCTGTTCGCCGCGAACGTCCAGGAAACCGTGGATCTCACCCTGATCGCCCGCCGGGTGGCGGAGGAGACCTTGACGCCAGGGCTGGTGGTCATGGACGGGGATCGAACAGCGCTGGCGATGCAGGAGGTGCGCCTCCCCCCGGCAGAACTGATCGCCCGTTTTCTCGGTACCCCGGACGACTCGATCCCCGCCCCGACCGAGGTTCAACGGCTTCTGTTCGGTGATCGGCGCCGCCGGGTGCCGCGCTGGCAGGATCCGGACCATCCGGTGCTCCTGGGGTCCCTGCAGACCCCGGAGATCTGGGGCCTGGGCGCCGCCGCAGGCGGGACCTACTTCGACACCCGGGTACGGGCCAGTCTGGAGCAGGCGGTCGCTGATCTGCGCCGGGAGACGGGCAGGCGCTGCGACCAGATCTCCAGCTACCGGACGGACGATGCCAAGCTCCTGCTCCTGGCCCAGGGCGCCGCCGTCGAGACCGCCGAGGCGGTCGCCGAGCATCTGCGCAGGACCGAACACCTGCGGGTCGGCGTGCTGGGCATGCGCTCCCTGCGCCCCTTCCCCCGCGACGCACTGCTGGAACGGCTGGGATCGGCCAAGCACCTGCTGGTGCTCGAGCGCATGCAGGTACCCCTGGCCGGGGATCCACCCCTGCTGCGGGAGGTGCGGGCTGCAATCGACGGGGATGCGGACCGGGACCGCAAAAAGGGGTCAGACCCCTTTTTCAATAAGCGAAGCAGACCGGGACCCAGCGTAAAAAGCGGGAAAAGGGTTCTGACCCCTTTTTCCGTGACCCCTTTTTACGCGCGGTCGGTGGTCTACGGCTTGGGCGGTCTGCCGCTACGCGGCGCAGATCTGATGCGCCTGTGCCGCGAAGCCGACGAGCTCTGGGGCTCCCGGATCTACCTGGGCCTGGAATTCGCGCCGCCCACCAGCGACTATCCCAAGCGCCAAGTCCTGCTGGACCGCCTGCGCCGCGATTACCCTGAGGTTCAGAAGCTGGGCCTGCGCAGCCGGGACACGACCCCGGATCTTCGCCCCGCCGGGTCCTACACGCTGGCGGTACACCGTATTTCTGGCCAATGGGGCGAGGGGCTCGCAGCAGAATCTGCCGGATTCCTGTGCCGAGTCGCCGGGGGGCACCTGCGCAGCTATCCGGCACTCTTCGCCCAGCCCTTGGGGTCTTATTGCGTCGACCGCTTCACCCTGAGCGAGAAGGAGTTGCGGGACACGGGTGCGTCCCTGGCGGTGGACCTGTCTCTGCTGACGCTGAGTCCCGGTGCACTCCGGATCAATCCCCTCATCGGCCTGCAGCCCCATGGTGCCCTGCTGGTGCAGGGACCGGAGCAGGACGGCGTCCTCTGGCAGTCACTGACACCGCGGCTGCAGCGGGCGCTGCACGGCTCCTTCGTCACCCTCTACGCCGCCCCGACGGCGACCTCGCCTTCCGAGGACCTGCTGTTGGGGGCGGTCTGTGGTGTCCTGCTCGACAAGGGCTGGCTGGACCTCGGGGTGCGGCGCTTGGTCTCCTACCGGGAGGAGCAGCTCGTCGCAGCGGACGATCCGAGCCGGGAGACGCGCCTGGAGCTCTTCAGGGCTGGCTTGGAAGGGGTTCGACGGGTCGATTTCCGCAAGCTCCCGTCCGCGCAGCCCCTTGCCCGATCGGAGCCGGAGGCACCGGCCTCCGTGCGCCGTCTGGGAAAGGCGGACGATCTCTACGACAGCCTCCCTCGGTTCTGGGATCAGGTCGGCGTCCTCTTTCAGGACGGCTCCGCCTCGCAGCTCACACCGGATCCCTACATGGCCATCGGGGCCGTACCGCCGCTGCTCTCCGCCTTCCGCGACCTGAGCCCCTTGCGACAGACCTTGCCGCGCCTGGATCCCGACCTCTGCACGGGCTGTGGGAGCTGCTGGAGCCAGTGTCCAGACGGCGCCTGGGGTGCCGTCGCCGCCACCTCGATCGAGGTCCTCAACGCCGGCATTCCCGTCGCGGAAGCGGGTGCCCTGCGTCCCATGGCCACCAAGCTCGCTGAGCAGATGGACCGGATCTGCCGAGACCGCGAGCAGACGACCTCCAGCCTTGGCGCCCTGGTGGAGGGTGCCTTCACCGTTCTCCGAGACAAGCTGTCCATGCCCGACGAGCGCAGGAAGAGCACGGAAGCGGCAGTGGATAGGCTGACGGATGCCCTAGGCTGCCTTCCAACGGCGATCACTGCTCCCTTCTTCGGGGGCGGAGGCGGCAGCCTGCTCTTCCTCGCCCTCAACCCGAGCGAGTGCAAGGGTTGCGGCATCTGCGTGCGCTCCTGCACCGCCGGTGCCCTGCAGGCTGTCCCCCAGACCCGCGACGAGCTGGAGCTGGCCAAGCGGATCCGCAAGAGCTGGGAGAAGCTCCCGCAGAGCACCGAGGAGGCGATGGACATGGCCGCCTCCGATCCGGAGGTCGGCCCATTGCCGGCAGCCCTGCTCGCACGATCCGTTGCTCGCGCCCTGGCCGGTGGAGACGGGGCGGAGGCGGGGTCCGGGGAACGGCTCATCCTGCGTCTGGCCCTCGC
>Ga0315556_1000265_pt1 | contig 31096 bp, 31 predicted proteins | sample SalMarSW160310MG_FD_202112 | JGI IMG/M metagenome (GOLD analysis project Ga0315556, IMG submission 202112) | Salt marsh sediment microbial communities from the Plum Island Ecosystem LTER, Massachusetts, United States - Salt Marsh Sediment SW1603-10 ...
CAAGAGATTGGACGTCCTCAGCGGCAGGACCGAAAGCAGGTAGGCGACGGGATAGCCGAGGAACAGGCAGCACAGCATCACCGTGCCGCTCATCACGAAGGTGCGCCAGAACAGCGGCAGATAGATTCGCCGGTTCTCGGGCTGCTGCACGATGTTGCCGTTCTTGTCGTAAGTACGGTCGAGGGCGTTGACATAAAAGCGCAGGGTGAAAGCCGGCGCCAGGCGCTTCATTAGCGCCCACAGTTCGGGACTGTTCCAGCCATCGTCGACGGCGAGAAGCTGGTCCTTGTAGGGCGGCGCGGTGATGTTCTTGGCGTGACGGGCGGACTTGGTGAACAGGCTGCGGGCGGCCGGCATCTCGAAGTTGACGACGGTGGCGGCCTGGCCGATGGTCTGGTCCTCTTTGGCTTGTGCGAGATCCTCGACCAACGCCTTCCAGGCCGGCCCCTCGGGCGGCACGCCCTTGCCGTCCCATTTTTCCAGGAACGCCGAGGTGCGATGCATGACACGCCCGAATTCGGGACTGTCAAAGGAGCGCAGCAGCATCACCGTGATCGGCCAGACGAAACTGAGCACGATGAACAGGGCGAGCGGGGCGACCAGCAGCAGGGCGCGGATCTTCTGGCGGCGAGTCGCGCGAGCCAGCTTGACCTTCAACGGCACGCCGTCATCGGCAATCATCTCGCCGGTGGTATGGGCCGTATCCACCATCTCAATTCCTCCCCATCCCCAAGTTGCCGGCGCGGGTCTTGCTGGTCGTTGTCGCCCGTTCCCGCCATCAGCGGCATCAACAGTAAAACATTCCGGGCGGGTCGGCCCCGCCCGGAATTCAAAAAGCGTAAGATCAGTTCTTGGCCAGCCAGGCGTTGAACCGCTCGTTCAGGGAATCCTGATTGTCAGCCCAGAATTCATAGCTGTTCTGCAAGGCATTCTTGAAGTTGGCAGGCGCCGTCGGCATCTGCGGGCCCATATCGATCTTGCCGGTGGCATCCATGCCGATGAGCGGGATCGAGGAGGCACGCGCCGGGCCGTAGGAAATATACTTGGCCTGCTCGGCGAGCTGCTGGGTGTCGGTCGAGAACTTCAGGAAGTCCAGCGCCGTCTTCTCATGCGGCGCGCCCTTGGGGATCGCCCACAGATCGAGGTCCCATACCTGACCGTCCCACACGATCTTGAAGTGCTTGCCTTCGTTGGCGACCGCGTTGAACAGGCGGCCGTTATAGGCGGTGGTCATCGACACTTCGCCGTCGGCCAGAAGCTGCGGCGGCTGGGCGCCGGCTTCCCACCACACGGCGTTCTTCTTGATGGTGTCGAGCTTGGCGAAGGCGCGATCGACGCCGGCCGGCGTTGACAGGGTCTTGTAGACGTCCTTGACCGGAACGCCGTCGGCGATCAGGGCGAACTCCAGGTTGGCCTTGGGGTTCTTGCGCAGACCGCGCTTGCCGGGCCAGGTCTTGATGTCGAAGAAGTCGGCCATGGTCGTGGGCTTCTTGGGGCCGATCTTGTCGTTGTCATACCCATAGACCGTCGACCAGATGATGGTCGAGACCGCGCAATCGACAACAGTGCCCGGCAGGAAGTCTTTCATGGCGGGGGTGCCGTCGGGGGCCGGCGGCAGGATCTTGGGGTCGATCTTCATGAACAGGCCTTCGTCGCAGCCTCTTACCGCGTCGGAGAGTTCGACATCAACAATGTCCCAGCTCACGTTGTGGGCTTCGACCTGGGCCTTCACTTCGGCGAGGCCGCCGTTGTAATCGATCGAGTTGACCTTGGTGCCCGTCATCTTGGCGAAGGGTTCCTGATAGGCCTTGATCTGGCTGTTGGTGTAGGCGCCGCCCCATGAAACGACGTTCAATTCCCCGGCGCTTGCCGCGGTGGTGCCGACGACTGCGGCCAGAGCCAGGGCAGACAGCCCGAGCTTCAGTACATTTTTCATAACTCAATTTCTCCCTCTTACGACGCCCGGCGACACTATCGCCGCCGGAAACAAAACCGGACCGCATTTCCTGCGAATTCCGGGCCGGTATCCTTCTCACCCCCGCCCCGTCCGCTCAGGCGGGATTATCCAGCGCCCTGCAATCAACGGTATCCCATCCGACCTTCACGGTGCTGCCTTCGGCAAGCGGCACATGTTCGGCATTGTTGGCTATCTTGACGATGAAATCGTCGTGGCCGGCAACGCTCATGCGAGTGCGGATGTGATCGCCCAGATAGATGAGCTCCTTGATCCGCCCCTCCAGCACATTCATCGATGGCGACTTCTTGGGGTTGATAGTCACCCGCTCCGGCCGCACCGACAACTGGGTGCGCGAGCCCTTGCCTTCGACATTGATAGCTGCGGCATTGACCACGTCGCCGGAATCGAGCTTTACCGTGCACGTGCCGTTGACGACTTCCTGCACCGTACCGGCGAGGCGATTGTTCTCGCCGATGAACTGGGCAACGAAGGCGTTCTCGGGGCGCTCATAGAGATCGTCGGGGGTCGAGAGCTGCTGGATGACGCCGTCATTGAACACGGCGATGCGATCCGACATGGTCAGCGCCTCGGACTGGTCGTGGGTGACGTAGACCACGCTGACGCCGAGGCTGTCGTGGATATGCTTGATCTCGTACTGCATCTGCTCGCGCAGCTGCTTGTCCAGCGCTCCCAGCGGTTCGTCCATGAGCACCAGGTCGGGCTCGAAGACCAGGGCGCGGGCCACCGCGACGCGCTGCTGCTGGCCGCCGGAAAGCTGGGCCGGACGGCGGCCGCCGAAGGCCGGCATCTCGACCATGTCGAGAGCCTTCTGGACCCGCTGTTCCTGTTCGGCCTTCGACATGCCGCGCACGTTCAACGGAAACGCCAGGTTTTCCGCCACCGTCATGTGGGGGAACAGCGCGTAGTTCTGGAACACCATGCCGATGCCACGCTTGTGGGGCGGCACATTGTTGATGGGGCGTCCGTTGAGAAAGATCTCGCCATGGGTCGCCGGCTCGAAACCGGCCAGCATCATCAGCGTCGTCGTCTTGCCTGAGCCTGACGGGCCCAACATGGTGACGAATTCGCCCTTGGCGATATCGAGATTGAGATTCTTGACGACGAGGATCTCGCCGTCATAGCTCTTTTGCACATTGGCGAACCGTACGATCGGTTCGCCGGCACCTGCCTCACCCGTCATTCGTCTCCCCAGACTGTTTTAGGTCGAACGCTCTTTTTTGCCCTTGGCGAGCTGCCCGACGTTTCAGTTCCACGCAACAATCAGCAAAACCAACCTCAGCATTTGCCCAACGACGACATCCCACAGCACGTCAGCGGCGTTTTAAGGAAGAATTACCTCTGCCGTTTCGCTTCAGCGGCGATACACCCGCTACAACCAAAGTGTACAATAGCACCCTTGTGCGGTTGCGCAACAGCGACATCATCATGAGTTGCCGCAGGAGTTAACGCACGCCCGCGCCGCTAGCGGTTATGGAGGATGCGACCGATGAAATTCAGCAGCACCTGGGCGGCGAGAATGGCCGTCGAGCCGGAATGGTCATAATCGGGCGCCACCTCCACCAGGTCGACGCCGACCACCGAGCCCAGCTTGGTCAGCCCGTCGAGAAACTCCAGTACCTCGTAGTAGTAGAAGCCGCCGTGGCTGGGCGTGCCGGTGCCGGCGGCGATTGAGGGATCGAAGCCGTCGATGTCGATGGTGACGTAATAGCGCATGCCCTTGGGCACCCGGGCCAGCACCGCGTCGACGCCAAGCTTCCTGAACTGGCGCACCGACAAGATGTCGGAGCCCATGGCGCGGGCGGCCTCGTAGCCTTCGCGCGCGGTGGATGAGACGTTGCGGATGCCCAGTTGCGTGAGGCCGGTCACATAGGATTTTTCAGCCGCCCGCCGCATGGGGTTGCCGTGGCCGTAGCGCACCCCGTGACGCTCGTCGACGAAATCGAGATGGGCGTCGATCTGCACCACGTGGATGGGTTCTTCACCCTCGAAGGCATCGATGCAGGGAATATTGATGGAATGATCGCCGCCGATGACCACCGGGATCGCCCCGGCGGAAAGGATCTTGCGAACCCCTTCTGCAATGTTGGCATGGCTCTTTTCGGTGAGGGTGTGGACGATGTCGGCATCGCCGATGTCGACGATGCGGGCCTTGTTGGCCGGCAGGTAGGTGACATCGTCTTCGTGGTCGTAGGCCCCGGCATGACCGAATGAGAACAGCGTCGAGGCCTCGCGCACGGCGCGCGGACCGAAGCGGGCGCCGGCCCGCCACTGGGTGGCCTGATCGAAGGGTGCGCCCATCACCGCCACATCGGCATCGATGGCGTCCCAATCGAGCTGGAGGGGTGATTTGCCAAAGGTCGAGATGCCGACGAACGGCAGATTGAGCCGGCCCTCTTCGTATCCGTGCGCCATGAGCGTTCCCTCTAAGCGATGATGTTGTGGTCGGGCCCGTAGGGGAATCCGGTGATATTGCGGTTGCCCTCGGGGGTAATGACGAGAATGTCGTGTTCGCGGTAACCGCCGGCGCCGGGTTGACCTTCAGGGATCATGATCATCGGCTCCATGGAGACCACCATGCCCGGCTGCAGAACTGTGCCGCAATCCTCGCGCAATTCAAGGCCCGCCTCGCGGCCGTAATAATGGCACAGGACGCCGAACGAATGGCCGTAACCGAAGGTGCGATACTTCAGCAGGTCATGGGCCGCGTAAATGTCGTTGAGCGCCTTGGCGACGTCTGAACAATTGGCCCCCGGCACCAGCAGCTTCTTGCCCTCGTCGTGCACCAGGCAGTTCACCTCCCACAGTTTCAGGTGGGCATCCGATGCATGGCCGGCGAACAAGGTGCGTTCCAGCGCCACGTAATAGCCCGCCACCATGGGAAAGCAGTTGAGGGACAAGATATCGCCGGCCTCGATGCGGCGCGAGGTCACCGGGTTGTGGGCGCCGTCGGTGTTGATGCCCGACTGGAACCATGTCCAGGTATCCATCAATTCGCCGTGCGGCCAGCTTGTGGCGATCTCGCGCACCATGGCCCGGGTGGAGTTGAGCGCCACCTCGTGTTCGGCCACGCCCACGCCGATTGCCTCGACGCAAGCCGCTCCGCCGATATCGGCGATGCGCGCCATTTCGGTGATGTGGGCGATTTCTTCCGCCGACTTCACCATGCGCTGGCGCATGGCCGGCGCCGCCACGTCGACGAATTCGGCCTGCGGAAAGGCCTCGTCAAGCTGGCGCCGCAGATCGAGGCTCACATGGTCGAACTCGATGCCGATGCGCCGGGCGTTGTCGATGAGGCCCTTGACGGCATGCAGGTAATTGTCCCGCGACCAGTCGGTATAGGTGACGTTGTCGCCGGCGGTGCGGCGCCACGGCTGGCCGCCGTCGATGGCCGCTGTTAGCGAGGTTGCGGCATCGGGTGTAACCACGAAGCCGTACTTGCGACCGAACTGGCAATACAGGAAGTCGGCGAGGTAGCAGATCGAGTGATAAGACGTGAACAGGCAGGCATCGATCCCGCCCTCTGCCATGATCTGGCGGATACCGTCCTGGCGGCGGCGCATTTCGCCGGCCGAAAACGTCGGCTTCACCTTGTCGCCGTTGTGGCGGTAATCGACGAGGCGGGGGCGGTCGCCGGTAGTGGTCATGGGAACGGGTCCTGTCTTCCAATGGCATCGCTGCGAGCTTCTATGGTCCCGCCTCGAGGGGTGTGTCAAATGGGTCGTTTGCAGGGCCTCGACGGCACCAGCCGGATGCTCCGTCGTCCATCCCGCCCCTTGGCAGAAACGCCGCGGCGGTCTTGACGCCGGGCGCGGAAAGACCGAAATCAGGATCATGGACCAGATACGCATTCCCGTCGGCGATACCGACGCCCTCATCGACCCGTTCGGTCGGCACGTCATCTACCTGCGCGTTTCGGTGACCGACCGCTGTGATTTCCGCTGTGTCTACTGCATGTCGGAAGACATGACCTTCTTGCCCAAGAAGGACATCCTGACGCTGGAAGAACTCGACCGCGTATGCACCGCCTTCGTGTCGCGCGGGGTGCGCAAGCTGCGACTTACCGGCGGCGAGCCGCTGGTCAGGCGCAACATCATGGCGCTGGTGGAGAGTCTGTCGCGCCATCTGAAGGCCGGTACACTGGATGAGTTGACGATCACCACCAATGGCAGCCAGCTTTCACGCTTTGCAGGCGAGCTTTACCGCCACGGCGTCCGGCGCCTCAATGTCTCGCTCGACACCCGCGATACGGCGAAATTCAAGCACATCACCCGCTGGGGCGACCTCGCCAAAGTCGATGACGGCATCAAGGCGGCGCAGGATGCCGGTTTGGCGGTCAAGATCAACATGGTGGCGTTGAAGGGCGTCAACGAGCTCGAGATCCCCGAAATGCTCGAATGGTGCCATGCGCAGTCCATGGACCTCACCCTCATCGAGACCATGCCGATGGGCGATATCGACGGCGACCGCACCGACCAGTATCTGCCGCTGTCGGTGGTGCGCGCCAACCTGCTCGATCGCTTCACGCTTGAAGACATCCCCTACAAGACCGGCGGGCCGGCGCGCTATGTCGAGGTGAAGGAGACGGGCGGGCGGCTCGGATTCATCACCCCCATGACCCATAATTTCTGCGAGAGCTGCAACCGGGTGCGCCTTACCTGCACCGGCACGCTCTATATGTGCCTCGGCCAGGACGATGCCGCCGACCTCAGGGCGCCACTCAGGGCCTCGGAAAGCGATGCGCCCTTGCTTGCGGCCATCGACGAGGCCATCTCACGCAAGCCCAAGGGCCACGATTTCATCATCGACCGCCGCCGCAACAAGCCGGGCGTTGCCCGCCACATGAGCGTGACGGGCGGTTGACGTTGATGCCCGGTCTCCACCGGATCGCCGTTTCCGGCACGCCGCGCCAGCGCGGTCGGCAGTATGGCGAGGGCTTGCGCTCAGCCATCCGCGAGCGTGATGCCGCCTGGAAGGCCCATATCGGCGTTACCACCGGGCACGAACCCGACCATTTCATCGCCCACCATCTGGAGACCACCCATTACGTCGCCGCGGCCCTCAAGTGGACGCCCGACCTGGTGGATGAAGTGCGCGGCATCGCGGAAGGCTCCAATCTGCCCTTCAGCGACATCTTCGCCTTCCAGCTCATGGACGAGGAATGGTGGTTCTCGGTGGCCTTTGCCGGCCGCCATCATTGTTCGGGCCTGGGCTTTTCCAATGGCGCAGGGCGTGCGGTCGGCGGCCAGACCATGGACCTGCCCGGCTGGATGGACGGCTCGCAGACGCTCCTCAGCATCGAGGATCCGGCCGCAGGGCTCAGCGCCCATGTGCTGACCGCCGCCGGCATGGTGGGCTTGTGCGGCCTGAACTCGGCCGGGTTGGCGGTCAACGTCAACACCCTCGCCCAGTTGCCGACCTCGACGGCCGGTCTGCCAGTGGCGTTCGTGTCGCGCGGGGCGCTTGCCCGCCGCGATGCCGCTTCGGCCGCCAAATTCCTGCAAGAGGTCACCCACGCCTCGGGCCAGAATTACATTCTTACCGATGCTAGCGGCGTCATCGATTACGAGGCTTCGGCCGCCGGGGTGGCGCAGTGGCAGCCATGGCCCGACAGTTCCCTGGCGTGGCACACCAACCACCCCCTCGCCTCATCCGGCGCCAGCGATCAAGGGCTGGCCGCGACCGGCGGCGAGGCCAACAGCGTGGCCCGCCTCGCCGCTCTCGACCGTCGGCTTCAGGCCGGGCACTTCGCGGGCAGCCTCGAAGCCGTCAGGGAGGCGCTTTCAAGCCGCGACGACCAATGGAGCCCGGTGGCCCGCGAGCATATCCCCGGCCGCCACGACCTCGGCTTCACTTTCGCCACGGTGATCTGGGAAGTGGCGCCCGCGCTTGTCGCCCACGTCGCCCCCGGCCCCGCCCACGTGGCGGGCTTCGAGACCTTTACCTTCGACAACGAGGCGCACCCGCGCGCCCGTGTCGCCTGAAAGCCGGCCTTGTCCCGGCGGCGCATGCGGATTAATCGGACCCCATGACCGCCCATTTGACCGCCTATTTGCACAGTATTGTCGCCATCATCGCCCAGCACCCCAACTGGGCGGGCGTGGCGGCGTATCTGGCAGCGCTGGCCGAAGGCATCGTGCTCATCGGGGGACTGATCCCAGGGGCGACGATGATCGTCAGCATCGGGGCGCTGGTCACCTATGGCGGGGTGTCGCTGTGGCCGCTGATCCTGTGGGCGGCGGCCGGGGCACTGAGCGGTGACGGGATCGCCTACTGGCTGGGCTACAAGTACAAGGATCACATTCGCGCCATGTGGCCGTTTGCGACCCGGCCGCAACTGATCGCCGGTGGCGAGGCGTTCTTCAAGCGCCACGGCGGCTGGAGCGTGCTCATCGGGCGCTTCGTTCCGCCCGCCCGGGCGGTGGTACCGGTGGTTGCCGGCATCATGCACATGCCGCCGCTGCGGTTTCTTTCCGCCAGCGCCATCACGGCACTGATCTGGGCGACGACGCATATCCTGACCGGCCTTCTGGCGGGATATGCCCTTATCGGCATCGGCGCCGTCAGCCGCCGGCTGGTGGTAGCGCTGGGACTGTTTGTGCTGGGTCTGGTGATCGTCGTGTTCATGCTGCGCCTGGGCATCATCCTGGGCCTGAAAACGCTGCCCCATGCCCGGGCATCGCTGCTCGCCTGGGCGCGCAGCCACGGCGGCCGGCTGGCGCACGTAACCGAGCGCACGCTGGCGCCGGAACACAGGGAATTTCGCGCCTTCGTCGTTCTCAACGCCGTGCTGATCGCCGCCTTCGCCGGATTCGCCGACCTGGTCGAGCAGGTGGCAAGCGCGGCGTCGGTGGCGCAGTTCGATCATGCCGTCAGCCATTTCGTGCAGACCCTGCGGACCACCTGGACCGACCACGTCATGCTGGTGCCGACCATGCTCGGCGACTGGCAGGTGACCACGGCGGTGGCCGTGGCGGGCTGCGCGGCGCTGCTGTGGTATCGCCGCTTTCGCCTCGCTGGTGGCATGGCGGTGGCGCTGATCAGCACCATGACGTTCGTCGAGGTGATGAAGCGGCTGGTGCATGCCTCGCGCCCCATCTTCATCTTCTCCGGTGCCGATGCCTTCTCGTTCCCGTCAGGCCACGCCACCATGACCGCCACGCTCTACGGCATCATCGGCCTCATCGCTTATCGCGGTCTCGGCGGCACCTTGGGGCGCAGCGTGATCGCGGGTTGCGCCAGCTACATTGGCGCGGTCGCGCTGTCGCGCGTCTATCTGGCGGCGCATTGGCCATCCGACGTCGCCGGCGGGGTGCTGTTCGGAGTCGGCGTCACGGCGGGCTTTGCCTTGATGTTCCGCAACGACGAAGTTTCCCAAAAGGTCACCGCGTGGTTTCTGGCGGCGTCGGCGGCCGCCCTGGTCATCGTCGGCGCCTTCCATATTGCCAGCGGCTTCTCCAGCGACCTCGCCCTTTATGCCCGGCAGCCGCGTCCGCCGCTCGTTCTTGCCAAGGCCTGGCGCGACGGTGGGTGGCGTCACCTGCCGGCCTACCGCATCGATGTGGCCGGCGAACGCGAAGAACCGATGGTGCTGCAATGGCACGGCTCCGCCGCCGGCCTTGTCGACAACCTGACGCGTCTGGGCTGGTCGACGCCGCGAAGCTGGTCGCTGGCCAGCCTCAACCTGTTCGCCTATCCGCATGAGAACGTCACCGATCTGCCGGTGGTGACGCGCTTCAACGGCGGAACGCACGAAATCGTGGCAATGATCCGTCCCGGCACAATCGGCAACATCACCGGGCGTTACGTGCTGCGCGCCTGGCCGCGCACGGTGCGCAGTCCGGATGGGCAGGTATCCGACATCCTCCTTGCCTCGATCGACTTCGAGCGGGTGATCCATCCGCTCAACGAATTGTCGCTGCCCGTGGAGGTCAGTCGAGCGGCTTGCGATACCGGACCACTGCTCGCCGGGCTCGCCGGCGCTCAGACGGTCGGCGACGTGCGCAAGGCGCCCGACGGCGGCTGCGGCGGCCGCCTGGTGCTGGCCGGGCCCTAACTGGTCCATGACGGTTTTGACAATTTCCCTGCCAGGGGGCACACAACGATGATGAACCTCGAAATAAATGTTGGCTGGAACGTCACCCTGTTCCATCTCATCAATGCCGCGCAAAGACCGGTGCATCTGGGCCTTTTGCAGTTCATTGCCCGGGACACGCCGATCCTGGTAGCGCTAGGCATGGTGGGGTGGTGGATCGTTGGCGGGGCGCGCAAGCGTCGTGCCTTGATGATCGCTACCGTGGCACTCGCCATCGGCATGGCCATCAATCTCGCCATCACCTCCACCACCTACATGGCGCGGCCGTTGCAGGCGGGCATCGGCCACACCTGGCTGGCGCACGGGCTGGAGACCTCGTTCCCCAGCGACCATGCCACCTTGCTGCTCAGCATCGGGCTGGCGTTGGTGATCACGCCGGCCTTGCGCTTTGCGGGGCTGGCGATCACCGCGCTCGGGGTGACGACGGCGTGGGCGCGGGTCTATCTCGGGGTACATTTTCCGCTCGACATGGCGGCCTCGGCGGTCATTTCGCTGGTTGCCGCCGTCGCCGCGAACCTGGTGAGCGGAGCGCTCGATGCACCGGTGTTCGCGCCTGTCGAACAGTTTTACGTCAGGGTTGTCGCACCTGCCGAACAACTGCTGGGCAGGATTGTCGCGGAGGTGCGCCAGCGGCTCACGACATGATGCCGGCTACATGATGTCGCGCGCATCGGCGGGTGCCTGTTCGCGACGCTCGTTCATGGTGTAGTCGCGCGCCACCTCGGCCACCCGCAGGCGATAGCCGTCAAAGACCCCGGCCCGGCCCTTCTTCTGGGCGCCCCGGTGGCCGCCATGACGGCGCCAGTTGGCGATGGCCTCCTCACTCTCCCAGAACGACAGCGACAGCATCTTGCCCGGCTCGGTGAGGCTTTCGAAGCGTTCCACCGAGACGAAGCCGGGCATCTTCTCAAGCTCGCCCCGCAAGGCAGCGGCGATGGCCAGATACTCTTCGCGCCGCCCATCGGCCGGCCATACCTCGAAGATGATTGCGTGCATCGTTTCTTCTACCTTCCGCCGGTGACGTCGATCAGCTCGCCGGTCACATAGGACGCCTTGCCCGACAACAGCCAGATGATGACTTCTGCCACTTCCTCAGGCGTGCCGCCGCGGCCCATGGGCACACCGCCTTGCAGCCGCTCGACCCGGTCGGGCTGGCCGGAGGCGGCATGGATGTCGGTATGGATGAGGCCGGGGCGCACGGCGTTGACGCGAATACCCTCTTTTGCCACTTCCTTGGCAAGGCCGATGGTCATGGCGTCGATGGCCCCCTTGGAGGCGGCATAGTCGATGAACTCGTTGGGCGAACCAAGGCGTGCCGCGGCCGATGAGAGGTTGACGATGGCCCCACCCTTGCCGCCATGGCGGGTGGAAAGGCGCAAGACCGCCTCCTTGGCGCACAAGAAGGAGCCGATGACGTTGGTCGCCAGCACTCGCTGCCAGCGCTCGCGGCTCATCTGGTCGAGGCGGCTGGCAGTTTCCAGCATGCCGGCGTTGTTGACCAGGCCGACGATGGGGCCCAGCGTGTCCTCCGCCGTTGCGAACAGGCGCTTCACCTCGACCTCGGAAGAGACATCGGCGCGAATCGCCACGGCCTTGCCGCCGGCGTTGACGATCTCGCCAACCACGTTCTCGGCCGCCCCGAGATTTTGCGCATAGTTGACCGCCACGGCATAGCCGGCATGGGCGGCGAGCCGCGCGGTCGCCTCGCCGATGCCGCGCGAGGCGCCGGTGACGATGAGTGTGCCTGACATCAAATATTCTCCTTCATGCCGCGATCTTCGCGGTGGAACGGCACTTCGCCGAATTCATGCAACTCGCCGAACTCGCGGGCATAGCGGTGGCCGGAATAGACCGCCGCGGCGATGAGGCCCGGCGCCAGGCAATCGCCGATGCGGGTGACGCTTTTTATCCCTGCCGCCTGCCAGTCGGCGCCCTTGGCCTCGAGGCCCTTCCACAGAGCTTCCTCGGGGAGGCGGGCGGTGACGGCGATGAGCGCTCCGCAGGCGATGGTCTCGTGGCGGCCGGTGAAGGCGCAGGCGAGATCGAGGCTGTCGGCGCGGCGCCCGACCAGCACCCGGTGGGGGTGGATCTCGACGTCTGCCTCCAGCAGCCGGCGCTGGATGCGCACCTGTTCAAGGGTGTGCTGGCTCCACGGCGCGACTTCGCCAGCCGGCGTCACCAGCACCACTTCGAGGTCTTGCGCCACCAGCTTTTCGGCGATGAGGGAGCCCATGTAGTACTGGTCGTCGTCGAAGATCACCACCGGCCCGTGGATACCCTTCAAGCGGTCCATGCCGTCCGGCTCCATCAGGTCGTCGGGCGTCAGGGTGAGGCCTTCCTTCAGGAATTCGAGGCGATGATGATGGTTGCGCCCCACCGCGTCAGCACGCCAGCGCCCGCCGGTGGCGATCGCCACATGCGGTATGCCGTAGGAAAGGACGTCTTCAGGCGAAAGCCGGCTTTCCAGATACATCGACACGTTGGGGTAGCGGTGCAACTGCCCGAGGCGCCAGTCGCGCACCCGCGCCCAGGCGGCCAGCCCCGGCAGGCGCGATTCCCTTGAAACCCGGCCGCCCCATTCCGACGAGGCTTCGGCCAGCGTTACCGGCACACCGCGCTGGCCCAGCGCGCGGGCGGCTTCCAGACCGGCCGGCCCGCCGCCGATGACCAGCACCGGTTGTGCTGACTTGGCGGGCGGGATCACCTCGGGGTGCCAGCCCTTTCGCCATTCCTCCGACTTGGTGGGGTTCTGGGTGCAGCGCATGGGCACATTGGTGTTGTCGCCGGCGACGCAGATGTTACACCCGATGCATTCGCGAATGTCGTCGATGCGGCCTTCTTCGATCTTCTTCGGCAGGAAGGCATCGGCGATGGAGGGCCGGGCGGCGCCGATGAAGTCCATGATGCCCTGGCGCACCACCCTGACCATGCTGTCGGGCGAGGTATAGCGGCCCACCCCTACCACCGGCTTGGTGGTCACCGACTTCACGAACGAAATGTACTTTTCCTGATAGCCCTCCTCGGCAAAGCGCGAGGTCTGGCTGTCGTTGGACCAGTCGGAGATGTTGACGTCCCACAAATCGGGCACCTCGGCGAGCGCTTCGATGATGTCGCGGCCCTCGGCCTCGCAACAGATGCCTTCAGGCCCCAAGAGCTCGTCCACCGCCAGGCGCACGGCAACGGCTGCCTTGTCGCCCACCGTTTCGCGGGTGTCTTCCAGCACCTCGCGGAACAGCCTGAGACGGTTCTCGAAGCTGCCGCCATATTCATCGGTCCTGTGATTATGGCGGCGCGACAGGAAGTGCTGGAGGATCGACAGGTCGTGGCCGGCATACACGTAGACGATATCGAAGCCCGCCTCGACGCTGCGCCGGGCGGCGGCCCGGAAGGTGCGGCGAAGCTCCGCGATATCGGCCTTGTCGAGGGCGCGCGCCTGCACCGGATCATTGCCGTCGTGGATCAGGTGCGACGGTGCGATGGGGATCGCGCGGGAAAAGCGGTTGGCGTGATGATGGCCGCCGTGGACCAGTTCGATGGCCGCCAGGGCGCCATGCGCGTGCACTGCATCCGTCATCAGCGCCAGAGCGGGGATGTCGCCGTCATCCCACAGGCGCCCCTCGTTGGATGGGGCAATGTCGGAAGTGGGGTGGATCTCTACCTCCTGGGTGGAGATCACCGCCCAGCCGCCCTCGGCCTTGATGCCGCGCATGCGCGCTTCGGTCTGCGGGTAGCGATACCCCGCGCCCGTGCAATGCGGCACCTGGAAAAAGCGGTTCCTTGCAGTGACAGGTCCGATTTTCACCGGTTCGAACAGGACGTCATAACGCGGGTCGCGAGCCATTTTCAGCCTCTCTCAGGATCCGGCCGGCACCCTACGCGACCACAAGATGACCGTCCAGCCGCCGTTTTGAGGTCACATTAAGCGGCTTCATGGCCGCCTTCGAGACACATCGCTTGCAGGCCGCTCGTGGTTCACCGGCGGCACATGAAATTCAAGGACGACAACCACAGATCGGAGTGTACATGCGAAATGGATTCATGGCGGCCACCGCAGCCGCAATTGGGGTCTGTTTTCTTTCCAGCCTTGCGATGCCCGCCCCGGCTAGTGCCGCGATGCGCGGCATCGCTTCCTACTACAAGTCCGGCAAACGCACCGCCAACGGCGAGCGTTTCAACCCCATGGGCCTGACGGCGGCGCACCGCAGCCTGCCCTTCGGCACCGAAGTCAGGGTGACGCAGGTGAATACCGGACGTTCCGTAGTGGTGCGGATCAACGACCGCGGCCCCTTCGTCGGCGGTCGCATCATCGATTTGTCGCTTGGTGCCGCCCAGGTGATCGGCCTCAATCGTTCCGGCACCGCCCCGGTGCTGGTCGACGTTCTGTCGATGGGTCACGGCGGCACCGTTGCCCTGCGCCGGCCTGAGGTGCATGCCAACTTCAGCAGGACGGGCCGGTTCGGCGGCAAATAGGGCCTTCATCCCCAGGCGGGCGCGGCGCGGAGGCGTCGTTTTCGAGCTTTGTTTTGTGGTAGTTCAGTCTTCAGGCCTGCCCGATAGAGCGGCGTGCGCCTGAGGGAAGCCGCATGTCAGCCAATCCGCCCGCCATCGCTGCCCATCCGGGTGAGGACGATGCCTTGCGCGGCGGGGCGTCCATGGCGCTCGCCATGCTGGCTTTCATCATCAATGACACGATGATCAAGCTGGTGGGGATGAGCCTGCCACTGGGCGAAATGCTGATGGTGCGCGGCGCCTTCGTGGTGGTCATCGTCACCTCGCTGGCCGCCGCGACGGGTGCGCTGAAGCATATTCGCTGCATGTTCTCACGCGCCGTCGGCCTGCGCACCATGGCCGACGTCGCCACCACCTTCGTCTACCTCAGCGCCCTGCTCCACATGCCGATCGCCAACGCCACGGCGATCAACCAGGCGGTGCCGTTCGTCATCGTGGTGCTGAGCGCCATTTTCCTGGGCGAGCGGGTCGGCATCAGGCGGCTGTCGGCGGTGGTGGTCGGGTTCTGCGGGGTGCTCCTGGTAGTCAAGCCGGCGAGCAGCGACTTCAATGTCTATTCACTGTTCGCCGTTGCCTCGATGTTCACCATCTCGCTGCGCGATATCGTGACGCGGCGCATTCCGGCCGCCGTGCCGTCGAGCCTCGTTGCTCTTTCCAATGCCCTGGCGGTCACGCTTGGCGGCGCGGTCTACACGATGTTCGAAGGCTGGCGGCCGCTCACCGTCACCGAGACGGGGGTGCTGCTGGCCTGCGCGGTGTCGATTGCCGTCGCCTATACGTTCATGGTGCTGACAGTACGGCTGGCGCATGTGGCGACCACCGCGCCGCTGCGCTACACGGTCATCGTGTGGTCGCTGCTCGCCGGCTTTGTGGTGTTCGGCGACATACCCGACCTCACCGCGCTTGCCGGCATCGCGCTGATCGCCGGCTCGGGGCTCTATACGCTGGTGCGCGAGCGCCGGCTCAAAGCCCGCCGGGCCGTCAGCCTCCGTAGCGGATGAAGGTGACCACCGTAAGCACCACCGCCCATATGAGGATGCCGTAGCGCAGCACGGTCTGCGGCAGGCGCCGGGCGACGCGGATGGCAACGAAGCCGCCGGCAATGGTGCCGGCCATGACGGCAATCGCGTGCGGCCAGGAAATCGTCCCGCTGGAAATGAACACCGCCACCCCGACGATCGAGAACACGGTGATCAGGGTGTTCTTGACGGCATTGGCCTCGTGCAGGTCGTCATGGCCGAAGATGTTGAGGGTGGCCAGCAGCACCACCCCCATGCCGGCGCCGAAATAACCGCCATAGATGGCGAGCAGGAACTGCAGCGGATAGGAGATCTTCTTCCAGTTTCCCCCGTCGAAGCCGGCGATGCGGGAAAGGCGCTGCTTGAGCCAGGTGCCGAGCGCGAACAGGATGGTGGAGGCGAGGATCAGCCACGGCACCGCGTGGGCAAAGCGCACCTCACCCGACCACAACAGCAATTCCGCGCCGATGAGACCGCCGACGGCGGAAATGACAATAGGCACGGCGAGCCGGCGGCCGACACCCGCCAGTTCCCGTCGATAGGCGAACATCGCCATGATGTTGCCGGGGGTGAGCGCCACGAAATTGGTCATGTTGGCAGCAAGGGGATGCAGGCCCGCCGCCAGCAGCAGCGGAAAAGTGAGGAAGCTCGATCCGCCGGCCACCGCATTGACCACGCCGGCAACGAAGCCGCCGGCCGCCAGGATCAGCCATCCGAGAATATCCAAGCATACCCCCTTACCGCCTTGCGCGGACGAACCGATTTAGCCACGATGCCGGCACCTGTCCATCGCGGACCAGCAAGGGGCACCCATGCGGCTTGAACATATCTACCGCCATCCGGTGAAGGGCCTGACGCCTGAAGCGCTTGAGCGCACCTGTCTTCAGGCGGGAGCCGGCATCCCCTTCGACCGGTGTTGCGGCTTTACCTCGGGCAACCTGCCCGATGCACCGATCGCCGGCGGATGGGTGCCGGCGCGCACCTTCATCCAGTTGACCGTCTATCCCGAGCTTGCCCGCTTTCGCACCCGTCTCGATGAGGAAAACCACACCTTCACCCTCAGCGCGCCGGACGGGCAAAGCATCAAGGTGGGTCTCGACGACGGGCGCGGGAGTGCCGTCGCCAACGCCCTCATCGCCCAACATTTCGCCGCCGGTTCGCACGGCGCGCCTGCTCTGCATGTGCAAACCCGGCCGCGCGGCCATTGGGATTTTAGCGACAGCGGCGTCTCGATCCTCAACCTGGCATCGCTGAGGGCGCTGGAAGCGGCATCCGGTGTCCGCATCGATGCCCGGCGATTTCGCGCCAACCTGCACATCGACGGCCTCGAGCCATGGGCCGAATTCGGTCTCATGGGCGGGCGCTACCGGTTCGGGCAGGCGGTGATCGACGTTGTCCGCCCGGCCATGCGCTGCGCTGCAACGGCGGCCGATCCCGACAGCGGCGATACCGGCCTCAACGTGCCGGCCCTGTTGCGCCAGGCGACGGGCCATCTGTTCTTTGCCGTCTATGGCCGGGTCGTCGAAGGCGGCAAAATCAGGTGCGGCGATCACATCGAGCGCATCGCCGACATGGCAACGCCACCGGATCAGGATCTGCCGCCGCGCGCCCCCGATCCGCGGCAATGGCCGCGCGTCTACAGCGCCCATCCAGATACCGGCGGCACCCTGCGCCTCACCTCATCGGTTGGCGCCTGGCCGCTACCGGCGGCAGCGGTGGACGATGAGATGGTGGTACATCGCGGCCTCGGCCATGCCAGGGTCTATCAGCGGATAAAGATCGTCGAAGCCAACGCCGATTCCATCTCCATTGTGTCGCCGCTACAAGGGGTGCTGGATAGCGAATCCGCCCAGATCATCCTCACCGGCCCGCTAGCGCGGGGAAAATCGTGATCGGCACGCGCGCGCCGAAAACCGGCCTCACTGGTGCGCCAACGGTTCCGCAATGCGGCGATCGTGCCTCTTGTTGCGGTGCAACAATGCGCCTATAGGACGACGCCGCCGAGCCGAAAGGCTGTCCGGCGTGACGGCTTTTGCCGATCATCGGGATGACGAGATGACTGACCCCGAACCGTTGCCTGCCGATGAGAGCACCGGCACGCAAGGCCCCTCAAAGCGCCGCTTCTGGCAACTGACGCTAGGCACCACCGGCGTTGTCTTCGGCGACATCGGCACCAGCCCGCTGTATGCCATGCGGGAATCGCTCAACACCGTCGCCGCCGACGGCGTCAGCCGCAGCGAGGTCATCGGCGTGGTGTCGCTGCTATTGTGGGCGCTGATGATCGTCGTCACCTGCAAATACGTATGGTTCCTGATGCGCGCCGACAACCGCGGCGAAGGCGGCGTCATGTCGCTGATGGCGCTGTGCCAGGGCGTGGTGAGGCGCGGCAGCGGAGTCGTCTTCGCGCTTGGGGTGATCGGCGGATCGCTGTTCTTCGGCGATGCGGTCATCACCCCGGCCATCTCGGTGCTGGCGGCGGTGGAGGGGCTGAAGCTGGTGACGCCGGTGTTCGAGCCCTACATCATCTGGATCGCGCTGGCCATTCTGGTGACGCTGTTCACCGTGCAGAGTCGCGGTACGGGCAGCGTCGCGGGGCTGTTCGGACCGGTGTGCATAGTGTTCTTCCTCACCATGGCCGGCCTCGGCCTCCTCCACATCGGCGACGACCTCACCATCCTCGAAGCCGTCAATCCGTGGCACGGCGTGACATTCCTCATTAACCATCGGCTGGGTTCGCTGGTGGCGCTGGGTTCGATCTTCCTGGCGGTCACCGGCGGCGAGGCGCTTTATGCCGACATGGGCCATTTTGGCGCCGGGCCCATTCGCATGGCGTGGATGGGACTGGTGTTCCCGTCGCTGATCCTCAACTATCTCGGACAAGGCGCGCTGGTGCTGGCTCACCCGTCGGCGCTGGCCAATCCGTTCTTCCTGATGGCACCGGGCTGGATGCTGCTGGGGCTGGTGGTGCTGGCGACGCTGGCCACTGTGATCGCCAGCCAGGCGGTGATCTCCGGTGCCTTTTCCATGACCCGGCAAGCCATCCAGCTCGGCCTTTTGCCGCGCATTCTCATCACCCACACCTCGAAGGAACACGAGGGCCAGATCTACATCCACCAGATCAACATGATGCTGCTGACCGGGGTTGTCGCGCTGGTGTTCGCCTTCCGCAGTTCCGGCGCGCTGGCCAGCGCCTACGGCATCGCGGTGGCCGCCACCATGCTGGTCGATACCAGCCTCGCCTTCATCGTGGTAATCCGCAAGTGGAAGTGGTCGCCGCTTCTGGCCACGGCGATGATCACGCCGTTCGTGGTGGTCGACGTTGGCTTCCTCTGCTCCAACCTCCTGAAGGTCAGCGATGGCGGCTATGTGCCACTCGGCATCGGCACCGCCATCGCCATCGTCATGTGGACCTGGTCGCGCGGCGTCAGCATTCTTGGTCACATCGCCGCCCGCGACAGCCTGCCGGTGGCCGATTTCGCCGCCATGATCCGCAAGTCCCACCCCTTACGCACGTCGGGAACCGCCATCTTCCTGACCAGCGATCCCGACGATACCCCGCGCGCCCTCCTGCACAATCTCAAGCACAACCATGTCCTGCACGAGAACACCATGTTGTTGACCATCAAGGCCAGCGACAAGCCGCACGTGCCGAACAGCGACAAGCTGGTCATCGACGACAAGATCGAAGGGCTGGCACGGGTGATCGCCACTTTCGGCTACATGGAGACCCCGAGCATGCCGCTCATCATGGCGCTGCTGCGCCAAAGAGGGCTCGACCTCAGCCTGATGAACACCTCATTCTTCCTCGGGCGCAACTCGCTGCGCGCGGCGCGCAACACCGGCATGCCGCTATGGCAGGATCGGCTGTTCATCCGCCTCTACAAGATGTCGGCAACCGCCATCGACTATTTCCGCATCCCCCCCAACCGGGTGGTGGAAATGGGCGGGCAGGTAACAATCTGAGGGGGACGTCCGCTCCTTGCGTCACGTCGGCGAAGGCCTGGGTCCAGAGCCAGATCGCAAGTCCTGCGTTGCGGCCCGTCTCCCGGACGGCTACCATCGTGCCCATGAGCGACGAACCCAAGCCTAGCATTCCCGAGCGCCTCAAGACCGTCGACCAGTCGATCGGGGTACTCAGCGATGCCCTCGGCAACGTCCTCGTCAACATCTTCCACAAGCTGGCGCTGTTCGGCATCGGGGCGGCCACCGTGTGGGCGGCTGCGAGGGCCTTCATGGCCATGAGCTACAAGGGCGGGGCCGGCATCGAGGACCTGCTCTTGCTCTTCATCTACCTGGAGATCGGCGCCATGGTCGGCATCTACTTCAAGACCAACCACATGCCGGTGCGGTTTCTCATCTATGTGGGTATCACGGCGGTGACGCGCCATCTCATCGACATCGTCAACGTCGAGCACCAGACGGGCTGGCCGGTACTGATGCTGGCGGGTGCCATCTTGATGCTGGCCGTGGCGGTGGTAGTGCTGCGCTATGCCTCGTTCCACTATCCCATGGACACAGCGCAAAAATTTGGCCCCGGATTTTCCGGCGAAAGCGACTGAAACGGCGCGATGACGACGCCTGAGCGAAGCGCTATGATTGTCGCATGGCAAGCCGACGCTCGGTTCTTCGCGCAACACTGGGTTTGGCAGCATTACTGGCGCTGATGGCGCCGGCGGGCGATGCGGTTGCGCAGATGCGCACCTCGGTGGCGCTGGAACTGGTACTGGCGCTCGATGTCTCGGCCAGCGTCGATTCCGACGAGTTCGCCCTGCAGATCAACGGCATTGCCGCAGCCTTTCGCCATCCCGATATCATTGCGGCCATCCGCGAGGCGGGTCCCGGCGGCATCGCGGTGGCGATACTGGAATGGTCGGAGGCTGACAGTACCGGCGTGGCGCTGTCCTTCCAGCAGCTTGTGGATGCCCGCTCGTCGCGCGCCTTTGCCTTCCTTGCCACCCGTATTCGGCGGGTCGCAGATTCCAGCTACACCAGCATCGGAGCAGGGCTGTTGGCTTCGCTGGCGCTGCTTCAGACCAACAATTTCGCCGGGGCGCGGCGGGTGATCGTTGTATCGGGCGACGGGCGCAACAACCGCGCGCCGTGGCCCGATCAGGTGCGTCCCCGGCTGGCAGCGGCGGGAGTGACGGTCAACGGTTTGGCGATCGAAACCGACGACGACAAGCTCGCCGAGTACTATCGCGACAACGTGATCCTGGGGCCGGATGCCTTCGTCGAGCGGGCGCACGACTATAAGGACTATGCCGAAATGATCCACCGCAAGCTGTTGCGCGAAATCCTGCCCGTCGTGTCGGATCTGCCGCCGGCCACCGCCCTTGCCGCTGCCGGTGACACCCGTTGAAGCTCCTTGCCGCCGCCCTTTTCATGTTGATCGCCGTCCTCGCCGCGCGGCCGGCGATGGCGGGCGAACCGGTATCGATCGAACTGGTGCTGGGCATCGACTGCTCGTTGTCAGTGAACGATGCCGAGTTTTCCCTGCAGATGCGCGGCATCTCCGCCGCCCTCAGGAACCCCGAGGTCGTCAGCGCCATCCTTTCGCATGACAAGGGGGTGGCGTTCGCGCTGTTCCTGTGGGCGGGGGTGCCGCAGGATACCCCGGCGGTGCCATGGCGGGTATTGCGCACCAAGGCCGACATTCAAGCCCTCGCCGATGAAATCGACAAGGTGAAGAGGGATAACGTTGGCTATCTCACCGCCATCGGCTCGGCCATGGCACAAGCCATGCATTTCCTCGCCGACAACGGCTATGACGGCGACGCCAGCCGTATCGACATCTCCGGCGACGGCCGCAGCAATGCCGGGCCGGAGCCCGCCCTGGTGCGCGCCGCAGCGCTCGCCGCTGGCATCACCATCAACGGGCTTGCCATTCTCACCGACGATGCCAACCTTGCCCTTTATTACCGCGCCAACGTCATCGCCGGCCCGCATGCCTTCGTTGAACCGGCGCTCGACTACGGCGCCTTCCGCCAGGCGATGCTGAAAAAGCTGTTGCGCGAACTGCAGCTGGCGCTGTCGGAAATGTCGCCGCCGCCGGCCTTGCGCCGCACGGCGCGGCTGCCATAATCGAGCGTCTGCGTGGCGCCGGAAAGGGAGAGGGTATGAACGAAAGTTTCGGGACCGACAGCGAATTCGAACCCTTGCGCGAGGTGGTGGTGGGCACCGCAGAAGGCTTGCACCTGCCGCCCTTCGGCAAGGACCTGTCGCACTACAACGACGAATTGCGCTCGGCCCTCCTCGCCAACGGCAACCGCCCGCTCGACGTTGCCAAAAGCTTCCCGGAGCGATACGAGCGCACCGTCGAGCAGATCGAGGGAGTGGCGGCGACTTATGAGGCTTTCGGCGTCAAGGTGCATCGCCCGCGGCCCTTCACGGCCGAGGAGCGCGGCTATCTGGATGCCCTGCAGCAGGGCCACTCGCAGCTCTATCCGGCCGATCCGGTCTATGTCGTCGGCAAGCACTACATGGAAATCTCCATCCGCCGCGCCTATCGCCGCAAGGAAGTTTTTCCATTGCGCGACCTGATCCTGCCGATGATCGAGGCGGACCCCGAAGCGCGTTATGTCGCCATGCCGCAATCCGTGCCGTGGACGCCGTCGGGCGAAGGGCCGGGACCGTTCCTGGAAGGCGGCGACATCTTGATCAACGGGGCCGACATCATGGTGGGCCAGGGCGAACTGTGCTCGAACGCCGCCGGGCTCTCCTGGCTCAAGCGCTATATCGAGTGCTGGGGCTACCGGGTTCATGCCGTCCCCATCAAGGGGCCGATCCTGCATGCGCTGGGCATCATGTGCCTGTTACGCCCCGGCCTCCTCATGGCCTACATGCCGGCGCTTGCCGAAGGTTTGCCGGCACCCCTCAAGGGCTGGGAGGTGATCGAGATCACCGAAGAGGAAATGCTGCATCACGCCACCGTCGGGGTCTCCCTCGATGAACGCCACTACATGATCGATCCGCGCTTCAACCGGGTGATGGACGAACTGGGACGGCGCGGCATCGAGCCGGTGCCCACCCCTTGCGACCAGATCGGCTTCTGGGGCGGCGCCATCCGCTGCATCACCCTGCCGCTTCGACGCGACGCGGCCTGAGGGAACGTAGCGATCGCCGCCTGCCTCAATCCGTCACCCCGGGACTTGATCACGGGGTCCATGCCGCCAACCTCGCGGCACGTCGCAGCGCCAGCGGAATGGATGCCGGTATCAAGTACCGGCATGACGGTTGAGACTATGCTTATTCCCCTAACCCCCGTCACCCCGTGACTTGATCACGGGGTCCATGCCGCCACGCCATCAGCACGCTCGGACCGAGCGATGCCCCGGTGTGCCTCAACCCAGCATCGACCAGCTATGGTCGGTCTGGTCGAGCACATGCAGTTCGCCCAGCCCGATGTCGTACCAGGCGCCGTGCAGGTGAAGCTCGCTGCGGGTCTCGCGCGAGCGGATCCACGGGAAGGTTCTGAGATTGGCGAGGGAATGTTCCACCGCGGCGCGCTCCACTGCAGTGTGGGTGTGGCCGCTGCCATCTCCGGCCTCGCCCACAATATCGCGAACCGTCGACATCCACTGGCCGATGAAATCGCCGCTCGACAGGGGTTGGGCGGGCGTGATCAGCGCGGCTATGCCGCCGCAGCGGCCGTGGCCCATGACCACAACGTGTTCGACCTTCAGCGACAGGACGGCAAATTCCAGCGCCGCGGAGGTGGAATGATGGCGCCCGTCCGGCGCATACGGCGGCACCAGGTTGGCGACGTTCCTGACCACGAAAAGCTCACCCGGATCGGCATCGAACACCATTTCCGGGGCGGCGCGCGAATCGCAGCAGGCGATCACCATGACGCGCGGGTGCTGGCCCTGGTCGGCGAGTTTGAGATAGCGTTCCTTCGCCGCACCGTAGCGGCCGCTGCGGAAATTCAGATATCCGCTGACTAGGCGTTCGGGAAGCATGGGCGGCGGCAAGTCCTCTGGGGGTCGGGTTGGCGATAGCGGCCAGTATCGAGGCACAGGCCACCCATCACAAGCCTCGATTCCCATGCCGAAGATGGCGCGGTGCACTTGCCCGACTAGGGTTCGGATTCTAGGGCTTCATGCCCGGGTCCATGGGCCGTTCGACGTTGCCGCCGCTTTCGACCCAATCCTTGAAGCCGCCAAGATTGTGCACCTTTTGATAGCCCATTTCCTTGAGCCGCTTGCCGGCCAGCGCCGCGCGCCCGCCCGAGGCGCAATAAATGATGATGGTCTTGTCCGGTGAAAACGCCGCGTTGTGGTAGGGCGAGGCGGGGTCGGCGCGAAACTCCAGCATGCCGCGCGACACGTGCAGCGCGCCCTTCACCTTGCCGCTGGTCTCCAGTTCGGGAGCGTCGCGGACGTCGACCACCAGGGTATCGGGGTTGGCCATCGCCGTCTTGGCCTCGGCCGGGGAGATCTTCGGCACCGCCGCGTTGGCGGCCGCCATCAGGTCCTTTACGCTCGTTACCACTTCAAAGCCTCCAGGGTTTGTTTCCGCACCGGCAGACGCCCCAGGCGCCCGCCGACGCGCACCCTACGGCTCCATGCCGCGCCAGGCGAGAGGTCAAATATTCGCAACTGCAAAAAAGAGGCTGGGTCATGGCGCGATGCGACTGGTACAACCTTGACTTCGCGATCAGGTATGCTCACGGCTTTTCGCAGGCAACGGGAGAAACAATAATGTCAATCGAACGCTTCCAGCTCGGCACTAATGCGGCCTCCGTCTACGAGGCGCAGAAGGTGCCGAACATGTTTCGACCGCTGGCCGAGGCGGTGCTGGCGCGGCTGGCGCTCAAGCCCGGCGATCGGGTGATCGACATCGCCTGTGGCACCGGCATCGTGGCGCGGCTCGCGGCACCCATGGTGATGCCGGGCGGGGTGGTGGCCGGCGCCGATCTCAGCCGACCCATGCTGGAGGTGGCGCGAGCGCTTGCCGAGACGCAGCGCTATGGCATCGACTGGCACCTTTCGGACGTTGCCGCCCTGCCCTTCACGGATGGCGCATTCGATATGGCCATCTGCCAGCAGGGCCTGCAGTTCTTTCCCGACAAACCGGCGGCGCTTGCCGAAATCCTCCGCGTGCTGGCGCCGGGCGGCCGGCTGGCGCTCACGGTGTGGTCGAAGCCAAGCCCGCTGTTCGTAGCGATCTCTGAAGCCATCCGCCAGCACATCGGTGACGACGCCGCAAAGGTGGCGCTTTCGCCGTTCGCCTTCTGCGATGCCGAACTCATCGGCCGGCTGATCGCCGGGGCCGGCTTCATCGATGCCGAAGTTTCGAAGATCACCATCGACCGCCGCCTGGGCCCGGCCGCGCAATCGCTGCCGCGCGAGATTATCGGCAGCCCGGCGGGCACCCCCTTCTCGAAGGAAGCCCCCGCCGTGCAGGAACGTATCGTCGCCGATGCGACTGCCTTGCTTCAGCCCTACGCGCAGGGCGAGGGGCTTGTCATTCCCCAGGAGACCAGCCTGTTTGAGGCGCGCGCTGGCTAGATCAGGTCCAATATCTTGAATCTTGAGCATGATGTTATCCGAAAAGTGACATCCACTTTTCGCACAGCATGCTCTGAAGGACGGCACGGCCTTTATGGGTTCGATGAGAATTAGCGGCCCGACCAGGTGGCCCACAGGTCGACGGCGCGGGCGCCGCGGCGGCTTTTGGCCACGCTGAAGCCGAGGCGCTGGCCTTCGGCGATCTGGCCGAGACCGGCGCGGGTGACCGCGTCGCAGTCGATGCGGATGGGCCGGTGGCCCGCCTCGGGGATGATGATGCCGGTCTGTCTCACCGGGTCGAACGTCTTTACTGTACCGAAATGCATTTCTAATGCTCTTTCTTCTTGTTGCTTGGTATGGGAGCCCACGTCTGTGCGGGGCGGTCGTCTGGAAATTTCATCAGCCGCTATGAAATCAGGCGGCCGTAACAGGAATATGACAGATTTCAAAATTCCAATCCGCCGGGAACCGGGTCGAAACCCTGAGCCCGGCGGTCGATCACTGCTGGTGTCGGGTCTGCTTGTCGCAGGACCTTCAGGCCATCTGGATGTTGGTCGCCTGCTTGCCGCGGCCGCGACGATCGTCCTCGACCTCGAAGGTGACCTTGTCGCCCTCGTTGATCGAAGCGATGCCGGAACGCTCAAGCGCGGTGGCGTGCACGAACATGTCCTTGCCGCCGTCTTCGGGCTGAATGAAGCCGAAACCGCGTGCGTGATTGAAGAATTTAACCGTGCCGGTGTAGCGCATGGGGAGTCCTTTCCCTTAGCTGGCTTGGAATACGCCGAAAAGCGACGCGAACGGCGCCTTCAGGCAGGTCTCAGATTGTCCGGGAAAAGATCGTGTAGCCATCAGGCACGGGCGACTTAGCCAAACTCCGAGGATGTGCGGCCTCCAAATTTCTGCACATCATGGACCTCATACATAAGCAGAAAAGCAAAAATTGCAAGCTTTTTCAGGTGATGACCTGCTTGCCTCACCTCACCTGTTCATGGCAAATCCGCCTCAAGGACTGTTGAAAGGACACTGCGCGATGGTCGAATTCAGGCTTGCCGATGAAATTCTTGCCGCCGTGGAGGCCAACTTCGAGGCTCAGGTTGCCTTCACCCAGGACCTCATCCGCTTTCCTTCGCTGCGCGGCCAGGAGCACACGGCGCAGGACTTTGTCTTCACCGCCATGCAGCGCCGTGGCCTCGCCATGGACCGCTGGTCGATCGATGTGGCCGATATCGTGAGCCATCCCGGCTTTTCGCCGGTGAAGGTCGACTACACCAACGCTATCAACGTGGTCGGGACCCATCGCCCGCGCACCGAAAAGGGCCGGTCGCTGATCCTCAACGGTCATGTGGACGTGGTGCCGGTGGGCCCGCTCGACATGTGGTCGCGCCCACCGTTCGAGCCGCACCGCGACGGCGACTGGCTGTACGGTCGCGGCGGCGCCGACATGAAGGCGGGGCTGGCTGCCAATCTTTTTGGGCTCGATGCGCTGAAATCGCTCGGGCTGCAGCCCGCCGCGCGCGTGCATGTGCAATCGGTGACGGAGGAGGAATGCACCGGCAACGGCGCCCTGTCGTGCCTGGTGCGCGGCTACCGGGCCGAGGCGGCGATCATCCCCGAGCCCGAAGACGACAAGCTGGTGAGGGCCAACACCGGCGTCTTGTGGTTCCGCGTGCATGTGAAGGGGGCGCCTGTGCATGTGCGCGATGCCGGCGCCGGCGCCAATGCCATCGAGGCGTGCTTTGGGGTGATCCAGGCGTTGCGCCAACTGGAGGCCGATTGGAACACCCGCAAAGCCGGCATGCAGCATTTCGAGGCCCTCGATCACCCGATCAACTTCAACGTGGGAAAGATCGCCGGCGGCGACTGGGCCTCGTCGGTGCCGGCGTGGTGCTCGTTCGACTGTCGCATCGCCATCTATCCGGGGTGGAACCCGCGCGATGCGGCAAACGAGATCGAAGCCGCGGTGCGCGATGCCGCGCGAAAAAGCCCGTTCCTGGCCAACAACCCGCCGGAGGTCGAGTGGAACGGCTTTTTTGCCGAGGGCTATGTGCTGGAGGAAGGATCGGACGCTGAACAGGTGCTGGGTCGCGCCCATGCCAGGGCCTATGGCAAGTCGCTGGAAAGCTTCGTCACACCGGGCTATCTCGATGGCCGCGTCTTCGTCCTCTACGAGGGCATCCCGTGCCTCGTCTACGGCCCCTATTCGGAAAACATCCACGGCTTCGACGAACGCGTGTCGCTGTCCTCGGTGAAGCGGGTGACGGGCTCGATTGCCCTGTTCATCGCCGAATGGTGCGGCGTGGAGAAGGTGGCGGGCTAGCGCATCCTCACACCGGCGCCATGGGCGAGCGCCGCTGGCGGCGGTGGAGTTGGTCGAGCCTATAGGTGACGATGGCAAAGACCAGCCAGCCGCCATGAAACAGCAGTCCGGCAAGCAGAACCAGTTCGCCCGGTATGGGGCCGATGGCGGCGCGCACGATAACATCGTGCAGGTCCGTCATGGGCACCGGATGGATGGCCAGTTTGCCGTAATAGGCAATCGCCTGAATGGCCAGGATCCACGAATAGTTGCTTCTGAGCCGGCGTCCGGCGGCCCGCAAATAGCTGATGTGATAGTGCGGCGTGCTCAGGTCCTCGGCCAGGAGCGCGTGCCAGTCCCTTCCCGGATCGGTCCTCTTGCCGCTCAGGAGCGGCGCATAAAGGTCGGTCTCGAGCAGCCGCGCGCGGGCGCGAAACAGGTTGTAGTAGCGATAGCGGCGGGCCTCGAAGAGCAGGAACACCGAGACCAGCAGCCCGACGAGCACCATCGGCAAGGGTGATGCCTGGACATTGGAGAAGGTGGCCGAAAGGGCTATCCCCGTGGTCACCACGGCCCAGTTCGTGGTGTTGTCGAGCCGCGTCCGCCAATGGGTGGAGCGGAAGACCTCGCCACGATAAAGATGCACCAGCGCACCCAGAACGGCCGGGTCGATATCCGGCTTCGAACTATCGCCGCGGGCATCGTCATCTCGCATGCCTCAAACCCCCTCCCAGCGGATTTGCCGTCAAGGAAACTAGCGTCGATCGGCGCGGCATTCCATAGCCAGCCCCACAGGCGTTTCGTCGCGGCCCGGCGCCTCATCCGGCCGCGCGCTGCCGCATTCAGCCCTTGAGTGCGGCGGCCAGGGCCAGAACCGCCTCGCCGATCGCTGCCTCGTCAAACCCGGCATAGCCCAGAAGCAAGCCCTGGCTGCGGGGTGTTTTCGCGTAATAGGCCGAGAGCGGTGGTGCGACAATGCCGGCCGCGGCTGCTCGGCGGCTGGCTTCGGCATCGTCCATGCGCCGTGCCAGCGCGGCATCGAGCCGGGCCACCAGGTGCATGCCGGCAGGCGCCGGGTCCACCCTCAAGAGATCGCTCAGATGACGTTCGGCCGCCTTGAGCAGAGCTTTTTGGCGGCGGGCATAGAGGCGGCGCGTGCGGCGAATGTGGCGGGCGAAATCGCCCGAGGCCATGAAACGGGCGAGCACCGGCTGGGCGGTCATTCCTGCCCGCGGCCCGGTTTCGGCAAGGGCGCGCACGATGGCTTCACGGAAAGGCTCGCGCACCACCATGAAACCCAGTCTCAGGCTTGTCGTCAGCACCTTGGAAAAGCTGCCGAGATAGATCACCGGGGCGTGGCGGTCGAGCCCCATGAGGGCGGGCAGTGGCTGGCCGTGATAGCGGTATTCGCTGTCGTAGTCATCCTCGATGACGAGGCGTGGCGGGCTCTGGTGCCGGGCCCATGCAATGAGGTCGAGACGGCGCGCCAGGGGCAGCGTCGCCCCCAGCGGATAATGCCGCGACGGCGTCACCAGGACCGCGCTGGCGGCGTGGCCCGTTTGCGCCAGCGCCGCCACATCAAGGCCCTGCTCGTCGACTGCAACCGGCAACGGCTGGCGACCGGCGCGCTCGAGCACGTGGGCGGCCAGCGGATAGCCGGGCTCTTCCACGGCGACTGCCGCCCCGGGTGCCATGAGCGCGTGGGCGATGAGGTCGAGCGCCTCGGCGACGCCGGAAGTGACGATCACTTCGGCCGGGCGGCAGTCGATGCCGCGCCAGGCGCCGAGGTGGCGGGCGATCTCGCGTCGCAGATCGGCAAACCCGGCCGCATCGCCCCCGCCAGCAGGCCCGGCGGCGGGTCGCGCCAGACTTTTTGGAACAGCCGCGCCCACACCGCGTGGGGAAACGCGGCGAGATCGGGCTGGGCCGTCTGGAAGGGCCGCGGCGGCCTCGCTATGGCCAGCCCGTCCTCATCGTCGGCCCAAGCGGTCGGGCGTGGCGATCCCACCTTGAGGACGGTGTCGGGCAGGTCGGCGGCCACAAAGACGCCCGAACCTCGACGCCCCTCGGCATAGCCTTCGGCCACCAGCTGGTCGATGGCCGCAACCACGGTCGAGCGCGACACCGAGAGGTCCTCAGCCAGGCCGCGGCTGGAGGCAAGGCGGGCGCCCGGCGACAGATGGCCGGCCAGGATGCGCGCCTTGAGGGCGGAGGCCAACGTCACATGCATGGGCCGGGTGCCACCACGCTCAAGTCCGAGGGCAAGGAGGCTTGTCTCAAAAGTGGACTGGTCTGTTTTGCCTGAACTGGACATTTTCCCCTATCCAGTTTGTCGATAATTTTGCCGCCTGACAAGCCACCCTGCACAGGAGATACCCGATGGCCCGACTGTCTACTGCTCCCAGCCCCCGCGTTCGCGTCAAGCGCCTGCACGAGCGCGGCCGCTATGATGCCGGAAGCGTCCATGCCGTCCTCGATGCCAGCCCGGTCGCGCATGTGGGTTATGTCTTCAACGGCCAGCCCTATGTGACGCCCACCCTGCAATGGCGCGAGGGCGACCGGGTGTTCTGGCATGGCTCGGCCGCCAGCCGCATGCTGGAGGCCGTCGAAGGCGCCGATTGCTGCCTGACGGTCACTCTCATCGACGGCTTCGTGCTGGCCCGCTCGGCCTTCCATCATTCGGTGAACTACCGCTCGGTAATGGTGCTGGGACGGGCGGAAAAGGTCACCGACCCCGACGCCAAGCGGGCGCATCTTGAAACCTTCGTCAACGGGCTGTTTCCCGGCCGCTGGGACATCTTGCGCCCGGCGACGGCCAAGGAGATGAAGGCGACCACGGTGCTCTCGATGCCTCTGAACGAAGCCTCTGTGAAGGTGCGCTCGGGGCCGCCGGGCGATGATGAAGCAGATTACGCCCTGCCGATCTGGGCGGGGGTGGTTCCGGTCGCCACGCGCGTGCTCGATCCCGTCGCCGATCCGCGCAATCTGGCCGGCCTCGATGCGCCCACCCATGCCAAGGGCCTGAAACTGGGCTGAAAAAAGCGAAACGCCCGGTGCGGGAGACACCGGGCGTTTCTGCAGCCAGAAACAATGGCGCGATTACTTCGCCATCATCAGCTTGCCGTCCTTGATCGAAACCATGCCGCTGTTCTTGGCCAGCTTCACCGAGCTCTTGCCAAGCGTCAGTTCGCAGGCCGCTTTCTTGCAGATGTCCTTCCTGGTCTGGTTGGCCTTGAAGGCGATATGCATGACCTTTGAGCCCTCGGTCAGTGTAACCTTGTGCGTCACCTTGTCCTTGTTGGTGACGGTGGCGGCATAAGCGCCGCTAGCGCCCATGCTTGCGGCAACCAGTATCGCGACGAGAACAGAGGTTCTCATTTCCATTTCTCCAGTAAATGCCCAATGTGTGGTGATGAGGGGATTCCACGCCGTGGCCACACCCTCGGCGGGGAAGGTCGTCTCCGGCAATGGTTGCCTGACGTCGAGGAATCTGCACCTGCGCCACATTTCCCGCTAGTTAAATCGCGGCAAACTATGCAGCCGAAATGTGGCAGGTCCGCCATAATTTCGACCGAAACGTTAGCGCCGGTTAACCGTTCGGACAGGCCACTAGCCCATCTTATTCACGAGAGCCGCGGTGAACGGCTGGCGGATGTAGCCTAAACGATTGATGTGGCGTAGGATTCGGTTGCG